>ERZ891134.20-NODE-20-length-136870-cov-9.778708_pt1 | contig 136870 bp, 132 predicted proteins | sample MGYA00520888_ERZ891134 | MGnify/ENA primary metagenome ERZ891134 (study PRJEB32303, sample SAMEA104408692) | aquatic metagenome | biome: Brackish water; feature: Coastal; material: water | place: Baltic Sea | collected 2014-10-23 | depth 10 m ... | reverse complement strand
CAGCAAAGAAGGCCGCTCCGGCGAAGAAGTCCGCAGCGAAGAAGGCTCCGGCCAAGAAGGCTCCGGCCAAGAAGGCTCCGGCCAAGAAGGCGGCAGTAAAGGCTCCAGGCAAGAAGGCCGCGGCCAAAACTCCAGCCCCGAAGGCGCCGGCCAAGAAAGCAGCCCCCGTCAAGAAGGCTGAAGTCGCCCCGGTTGTCGCCCCGCGCCCCAACCGCCTTCCGGCGATTCCGAAGGAACCCAAGAAGATCAAGTACCCGTTCGATGCCAAATTCCTTGATGCTCAGCGATTGCATTTGCTCGAGGAACGCCGTCGTCTCGTTCACGACGCTGAAACTCTTACCGCCGAGGCCAACTCGCTTGCAGAGTTGCGTGAGCCTGGTGATGTGCAGTTCGACGAAGAATCGGGCGAAGGCGACACGCTTGCGGTTGAGCGTGAACGTGACCTTGCACTTTCGGCACAGTTCCTCGATCAGGTCGATGAAATCGACCGGGCGATGGCCAAAATTGGTCAAGGTACCTACGGCATTTGCGAGATTTCTGGTCTCGCCATTCCGAAAGAACGCCTTCGTGCGATTCCGTGGTGTCGCGAGCGTGTTGAGTACAAGGTTGGCAACTTCCGTCGCTGAACAACCACGATTCGGGCAGAACAGCCCCTAGGTTGGACTCCGTGACATTGTCGACTGCATCTGCCACTTCAGCGCCCACACACCGGGTGCTGTTTGGCGCGGTTGCGGTCGGGTGGGTTGTCGCTGATCAACTTACAAAGTGGTGGGCGGTGTCCTCACTCAAGGACAACACCATCGATGTTTTCTGGACGCTGCGCTTTCAGTTGCTGACGAATTACGGAGCATCGTTCAGCCTTGGTGCCGGGTATGGCGCTTGGATTGGGCTCCTCGCACTTGTTGTCGTCGGGATCTTGGTGTGGAAAGGCGGATCAGTCCGCACACGATTGGGGGCGGTTGCCCTCGGCATGATCGTTGGCGGTGCATTGGGCAATGTCCTCGATCGCGCGTTTCGCAGCGATTCGGGGTTCTTTCAAGGTGGCGTCATCGATTTCATCGACCTCCAGTGGTGGCCGGTCTTCAATATCGCCGATATCGGCGTCGTGTGTGGCGCCATCCTCCTCGTGATCTCCACACTTTTGAATCCCGAACCTGACGCAAGTGACGTTGCTGTCGAGTCATCATCCTCAACGATCGAGAGCAACTGATATGGCCTATACCGAGGTCATCCCCGCATCATTAGCCGGAGAACGCATCGATCGAGTCGTTGCAATGATTACCGGTGCGAGCCGAACTCGTGTCACTGAATGGCTTGAACAGGGCCTCGTTGTTTGTAACGACACCGTTGTTTCCACTCGTTCTCGTCGAGTAGCCGATGGCGACACCATCGAGGTCAATGTTGAGCCCGACCTTGGTCCAGAGCCACTGATTGCCGAACCCGATATCGATGTGCCAATCGTGTATGTCGATGACGACGTGATTGTGATCGCTAAGCCTGCCGGGCTTGTTGTGCATCCTGGTGCAGGCAATGCCACCGGAACGCTTGTGCAGGCCATGCTTGCGATCTATCCGGAAATCGCCAACATCGGGGAACCAGAACGCCCGGGTGTTGTGCATCGTCTTGATAAAGACACCTCTGGGCTCATGCTCATGGCGCGCTCACAAGAGGCGCATGTCGAACTCAGCTCGATGTTGGCCGCGCATGAAGTCGAACGCACCTATCTCACCATGGTCTGGGGTATCCCCGAAGCCGGCAGTGGTCTCATCGACGCGCCCATCGGTCGATCAACTCGCGAACCAACCAAGATGGTCGTGAGCGCGCAAGGCCGAGAAGCTCGCACTCGCTACACCGTTCTTGAAACCTTTGTCGAGCCCGTGCAATGCGCGTTGGTGGAGTGTCGGCTCGAAACCGGGCGCACACATCAGATTCGCGTGCACATGGCGGCAATCGGTCATGCGGTTGTTGGCGACGATCGTTATAGGGGCGCGCGCCCGGCAATCGAAACTCCGCGCATCTTCTTGCATTCAGCCGCGCTTGCATTCGATCATCCTGTGCGTCTCGACGAGCGACTCGAGTTCGTCTCGGAACTTCCCGAAGACCTTGCGGCAGTGCTGGAGCGAATCAGGAACCAGACGCCCACGGCGGAGTAACCGAAGGAGTGGTGGCTACTTCGCTTGGCCACTTGCCCTGACCTTTTGCCATTGAAACGATGTCGGCCAAGGTTGCGGCCTCGAGGTACCGACGCATGTGTTCGCCGACGTCGTCCCATACGGCAAGCAACACACACTGACCTTCGTGGTCGCAAGCACCATCGGTGTGGGGCTGTCCGAAATCTCCAGCGACAATTGGGCCATCGACCGCACTGACGATGTCGGACAAGCTGATTTCCTCGGGCGTACGGGCCAAGACATAACCGCCGCCAACGCCGCGCTTTGAGTGAACGAGACCAGCGCCTTTCAATGCAAGAAGGATCTGTTCGAGATAGGGCTGGGGGAGACCCGTGCGCTCGGCGATGTCGCGCACCGACGTGGGTCCACCCTCGTCAGAGTGCAAAGCCAGGGACAGCAGTGCCCTGCTTGCGTAGTCGCCTCGGGTCGATACCTTCACGACCGGCATCGTAGGGGGAAGTGGCCGAGTCGGGGACATAGTGGCTCCGGCACTACCGTGATTGCCGGAGGACCACCGTGGATTCCCGATCTTCAACAACTTCTGCTTCGCCCGACGGACTTGTGCTCCCCGACTATGACGGGGCCTGCATCTCGAACATCGTTCCGGCTCTGCTCGATCCATCGAACCCATGGCCTACGTGGATTCCCGAGGTCGCCGCCGATGCCGATCAGGTTGTGCTCTTGGTGCTTGATGGCATTGGCTGGAACCAGTTGCTTGATCGTCGACATCTCGCACCCACGCTCTCGGCAATGGTGGGGGGACCAATCACCAGTGTTGCGCCATCGACGACAGCGACAGCCCTCACGTCAATCAGTACGGGGGTTGCGCCCGGGTTACACGGGATCATGGGTTACCGGATGGCGATTGGTCGCGACATTCTCAATATTTTGCGTTGGTCTGCGAACGGACGCGATGCGCGCAAAACCATTGTTCCTGAGTTGGTCCAAACGCTCGACGCGTTTGAAGGGCAACGCCCGCCAGTGATTACGCGGTCGGAGTTTCGCGACTCCGGTTTCACCCGCGCTCACCTCGACAAGACGCGACTTTTGGGTTGGCGTGCTTCATCGACATTGGTGACCGAAATCGCTGCTGCAGTCAATCGCAACGAACCATTTGTGTACGCGTACTACGACGGGATCGACAAAATTGCGCACGAGTTCGGACTCGGCGCGCATTACGACGCTGAGTTTGCGTTTGTCGATCGTCTTGTTGCCGACGTACTGAGCGCGTTGCCGTCCGGCGCGGTGCTTGTGGTTACGTCGGACCACGGACAGGTCGATGTCGGTGACGACGTCGTCACTCCGGACGCATCGGTGCTGGCGCATGTCGATCTCCAATCGGGTGAAGGCCGCTTTCGCTGGCTTCACGCCCGACCCGGTCACGCACGGGCGCTCTTCGACGATGCAACTGCTCAACATTCGGATCGATCATGGGTGGTCACCGTCGATCAAGTGATCGACGAGGGCTGGTTTGGCTCCGAGGTCACCGACGCCGCAAGATCGCGACTTGGCGACGTAGCGCTGGTAGCCAGAGAGGCTCTGGCCTTCGCTGATCCGGCCGATAGTGGAGCGTTTCCGTTGAGGGCTCGTCACGGCTCACTCACCGCTGACGAGATGTTTGTGCCGCTACTGGTTGGATCGCGCTGAGTCCTCAGCGAGACTGTCGACATGACTGATTCAATGACCGGCGGCGCTGAACGAGGCGAACTCGTCCTTCCGATTGACGAAAGCACAATCGAGGAAGAGCAGCGCGAGATGGTGTCAGAGCCAGCGAAGGTGATGCGCGTTGGCTCAATGATCAAGCAGTTGCTTGATGAAGTTCGACAGACCGAACTCGACGAGCCATCAAGAGTTCGCCTGCGTGCGATTTACGACACGTCAATCGACGAACTTGGTTCGGCACTCTCGCCCGACCTTCGCGACGAGTTGAAACGTCTTGCGTTTCCCTTCGCTGAAGACGGGACTCCGACAGATATCGAATTGCGTGTTGCCCAAGCGCAGCTCGTTGGCTGGCTCGAAGGCCTCTTCCATGGCATCCAGGCCACGTTGTTTGCCCAGCAGATGGCTGCTCGTCAGCAGCTCGAGAACATGCGGGGAGAACTTCCGCCCGGGGCCGGTCGCCCAGGTTCAGGAATGCCTGAACCCGAGGACCGCCCCGGTACGTACCTCTAACGAATCAGCGTCTGCTCAGCGGCCAGAAGCGAGCGTGGCCTTGACCTTGCTGAGCTGGTAGCCGGAGAAAAGGAACAACAGGCCAAGCAGTGTGAGGCCGATGCCGATCACGATGCCGAGCACGTTCGTGGTCGCGGTGGGCCACACCATGATGATGATGCCGATGGCGATGGTGATGAGACCCTCGATGAGAAGCGAGCCTCGGCCTTCGTCCTTACCGATCATGAACGACACAACGATTGCGAGAAGACCGGTAATCACGAAATCGAGTCCGACAAGCCAAACGATGACGGTGACGGTTGCGCCTGTCCAGAAGATCAGCGCGAGACCAAAGCCGAAATTCACCAAGCCACGGATCAGCAGCAAGCCCCAGTAGGTCCCCTTGCGATGGGTGGTGACTGCCTCGGCGGCCTGGCCGAAGCCGGAGACGACGAAGAGGAATCCGATGATGATCGCAATGATCTGGAGTTCTCGATCGGGCCGGAACAGTAGGACGAGGCCTGCGATGAGGCTGATGAAGCCGATCGAGAAGGCGGTGATTCTGGAGCCTCGTAAGAGGTCCATCGTGGAACGATCATCGGATGCAGCAGTCATAGTGACCTCCGGGTTGTAAGGGTGTTGAAAGGTTGACGAAAGGCTAGGACCGGCCTTCTGCGGGCTCGGGGATCCCCGGAGCAGGATCGGGGGAGTGACGCTACGATCGCCGGGCATCACATCGGTGTAATTCGCCGAGTTGCGGACCTTTACGACCATCAACGCCCCGGAGCCATGGTGCCCGATTCCTTTACCCACCTGCATCTGCATACCGAGTTCTCAATGCTCGACGGAGCCGCGCGTGTGGGCGAAGTGGTGGCTGCGGCAGCGGCCGACGGTCAGCCGGCGGTTGGCATTACCGATCACGGCAACATGTACGGCGTCCTCGATTTCTACAAGGCGGCCAAAGACGTTGGCGTGAAGCCGATTATTGGTTCCGAGCTCTATCAGGCCTACGACAGTCGCACCGAGCGCCCCACCCGCCGGGGCCGTATGGACGATTCGGGGGGCGAGGCCGAAGGTGGCCGAAAGGCCTACTACCACCTCACGACGTTGGCCGAGAATGCCACGGGCTACAAGAACCTCATCCAACTCTCGAGCCGAGCCTTCCTCGAGGGTTATTACATGAAGCCTAAGGTCGACTGGGAACTGCTCGAGGAGCACCACGAAGGCCTCATTGTTACCAGCGGTTGCCTTGGCGGGCAGGTGTTGCAGGCGCTCATGAACGGCGATGAGCGCGGGGCACTGGAAAAGGCGGCTCGTTTTCAAGACATCTTTGGTCGAGACAACTTCTTTATTGAAATTCAAGATCACGGGATCCCCGAACAGAAGACCACCAATCCACAGTTGCTTGAAATTGCGCGCGCAATTAAGGCGCCGTTGGTGGCGACCAACGACAGTCACTATGTTCACCAGCACGACGCCGTGTCACACGATGCGTTGCTGTGTGTGCAAACAGGTTCACTTATGAGCGATCCCGATCGCTTCAAGTTCCATGGCGATCAGCACTATCTGAAGACGGCTGCGGAAATGCGCTGGCTCTTCGACGAGGTCCCGGAAGCCTGCGACAACACGCTTTGGATCGCTGAACGGTGCAACGTCGATATCGAATTTGGAAACCCGCAGCTTCCTAATTTCCCGCTGCCTGAAGGTTTCGAAAACGACGCTGAGTATCTGCGGTTCCTCACGTTTGAAGGAGCGAAGGAACGTTGGGGTCAGCAACTTCCCGATCACATCGTTGAGCGTTTGGTCTACGAACTCCAAGTCATCGCCGATATGGGGTTCTCTTCGTACTTCCTGATCGTTTGGGATCTCATCAAGCACGCACGTGACAACGACATTCGTGTTGGTCCGGGCCGAGGTTCAGCTGCTGGTTGCGCAGTGGCGTACACATTGCGCATCACCGATCTTGACCCCATCGAATACGACTTGCTCTTTGAGCGGTTCCTCAACCCGAGCCGTGTCTCAATGCCCGATATCGACATGGACTTCGATTCTCGCTACCGAGACGAAATGATTCGCTACGCGGCAGAGAAGTACGGTCGCGACCACGTTGCTCAGATCGTGACGTTCTCCACGATCAAAGCCCGTGCTGCTGTGCGCGATGCGGCGCGTGTGCTTGGTTACCCCTACGCCGTTGGTGACAAGGTCGCCAAGCTGATGCCGCCGTTGGTGATGGGGCGCGACACACCGTTGCATGCATGCTTCGAAGAAACTCCGAAGTTCACCGACGGTTTCAAGATGGCGGCCGACCTCCGCGAGGTCTACGCCAACGACAACGACGCGCGTCAGGTCATCGATGTTGCTCGTGGCCTCGAAGGGCTACGTCGCCAAGATGGCATCCATGCCGCGGCTGTGGTGATTACCAAAGAGCCGCTCACCGAATACTTGCCCATTCAGCGAAAGCCGGAAGCAGGGTCCGATCCCGAACTCGCTCCGGTCGTAACGCAGTACGAAATGCATGGCGTCGAGGAACTTGGCCTCCTCAAGATGGACTTTCTCGGTCTGCGCAACCTCGATGTCATTACCGACACTCTTGCGATGCTCAAGATCACCCAGGGCATCGATGTTGCTATCGATACCGTCCCGCTCGACGACGACCTCACGTTGCAGTTGTTGCGCAACGGCGACTCCATCGGCGTGTTCCAGTTGGAAGGCGGACCAATGCGCGCGCTGATGCGCTCGCTGGCGCCGACCTCGTTCGAAGACGTCGCTGCTCTTGTGGCGCTTTATCGACCGGGTCCGATGGCCGCCAACATGCACAACGATTACGCCGATCGCAAGAACGGTCGTAAGCCCATCGATTACCTGCACGACGATCTCGCCGACCTTCTCGGCGATACCTACGGACTCATGATTTACCAAGAGTCCGTGATGCGAGTCGCACAGAAGTTTGCTGGCTATTCGTTGGCCGATGCGGACAACCTTCGAAAAGCCTGCGGTAAGAAAGTTCGCGAACTCATTCAGAAAGAACGCGAGAAGTTCGTCGAAGGTTGCGACACCGCTGGTTACGGGCGCGAAATTGGTTCGGCCTTGTTCGATGTCATCGAACCGTTCGCCGATTACGCGTTTAACAAGAGCCACAGTTATGGGTACGGCCTCATCGCGTATCAAACCGCGTATCTTAAGGCGCATTATCCGGTCGAGTACTTCGCTGCACTTCTCACGAGCGTCAAAACCAATCTCGATAAAGCCGCTGTGTACCTCAACGAATGTCGACAGATGGGCATCGAAGTACTTGTGCCCGATGTCAACATTTCCGTGAGCGACTTCATCGCCTTCGACAAACCTGATGGCACTCGCGCAATTGCGTTCGGCATGTCGGCAGTCCGCAATGTTGGCGAAGGTCTTGTCGGTCTCATGCTGGCTGAGCGCGACGAAAATGGTCCCTTCGAAGATTTCTTCGATTTCTGCGATCGCGTCGATGTCAGCGTTCTCAATAAGCGAACGCTTGAGTCACTCATCAAGGCAGGTGGCTTCGATTCCATGGGCTATTCCCGAAAGGGTTTGCTCGGATACTTCGATCGCATCATCGACGACACCGTTGCGCGCCGACGCAAAGAGGCCGAAGGTCAGTTCGATCTTTTCTCAATGGCCGATGACGACGATGATGGCGCGCTGGTTGCCGGAACTCGAATCGTCATCCCGGAAGAGGATTTCGATAAGCGGCAACGACTTGCGTTTGAAAAAGAGATGCTCGGGCTCTATGTGTCTGATCATCCGCTCATGGGTGCCGAAGCGTCACTTCGTCGGCGGACCGAGTCGACCATCGCTGAACTCGAAGGTATCGAGGATGGCACCATGCGCACGACCGGTGGCCTGGTGACCTCGCTGCAAAAGAAGTGGACTCGCAAGGGCGACCTCATGGCGGTCTTTACTCTCGAAGATCTTCAGTCCACCGTCGAGGTCATGGTGTTCCCGAAGACGATGCAGAACTATGGCCATCTTCTCGACGACGATGCCGTGGTCATCGTCCGAGGCCGAGTCGATACCCGAGACGACCAGCCCAAGCTCATGGCGATGGAGCTTGAACGCTTCGAGCCCGTCGTTGATGGAAATCCACCGGTCCGTATCAATCTGCGCCCAGCGGCCCTTTCCGATGAGCTCCTGAGCGCTCTTAAGGCCTTGCTGTCGGAGCATCCGGGCGAGTCCCAGGTCTTTCTCCACATCGGAGACCGCCAGGTCTTGCTTCTTCCTGACAATTTCGCGGTCTCCGCAACGGCCGGCCTTCTCGCCGAGCTCAGGGAATTGCTTGGCTCAGAAGCGGTAACCGCCTGACATCGGGGGCCGAATTGCGTTAGCGGGCGAGTCGGGGTGAACTAGGACTCCGGTTTTGTCTGTTTCAGGGGCTGTTGAACCATGGCTATCAAGGTCGTTACCAAGGACTGCACCCAACTCAGTGATGCTGAGTTGGCCGAGATGGCAGATATCTGCGCGGATGGGCCGAGCCTCTACGAGGTCGGACAACTCTCCAAGCAGGTCGAGGCATGGGTCCTCGTGTCACTCGCCCGAGAAGGCAATGGCCTCAAGGGCTTCTCGTTCTGCACACTCGAGCGAATCGGTGGCACCCCCAGCGTGCTCATTGGTCTTGCATCGATCAAGCGCACCTCCAAGCGTTCCTCGGTGCTGCGTGCCATCCTCGCTGATCAGTTCAAACGTGCCGTCATGGCGTTTCCTGACGAAGACGTGCTCATGGGAACTCGTTTCGCTACGGCGAGCGGTTTCGAAGCCTTCCGCACCCTCGATGACATCATTCCTCGCCCTGACCACAAGGCCACTGGCGAAGAACGTGCGTGGGGTCGTCGATTGGCGAAGCGATTCAGCATCAGTTCGAGTTCCTACGACGACAAGACATTCATTGCTACTGGCGATGGATCATTCCCATTGGCGCTCGATTATGAATCACTCGAAGCCGACAAGATCGATCCGCAGATCATCGAGTTGTTCAAGGGTGTCGGCGCCAAGCGAGGCGACTCTCTCGTTGCCTTCGGTTGGGCAATGGCCGAGGATCTCGCCAAGATCAAGTGATCTTTAGGTCGGCGTAGTGCAATTCGCCGACGTTGTCGCAAATAGGCGCATGATTCGCGCGTTCGAAACGAGTCCGGTTCCTTCGGATGTTCTTGATCGTGTTCTTGATCTTGCGCGACGAGTGCCTGCAGCAGGAAATACGCAAGGTCTTGATTTTGTCCTCCTCGAAGGCGACCAGACCCAGCGTTACTGGGATGCTTCGTTGCCGACGGAACGTCGGGACGCATTTCCTTGGCCACGACTTCTTGATGCTCCGGTATTGCTCATTCCCGTGTCATGGCCTGCTGCTTATGTCGAGCGCTACGGCGAGCAGGACAAATCGCGAACAGGACTCGGTGAGAGTGAAGAGTCCTGGTCCGTCCCGTATTGGTACGTCGACACCGCATTCTCCGCGATGGTCGCAATGTTGGCGGCCGTCGACGAAGGACTCGGTGCGTTGTTCTTCGGTCAGTTCGAACACGAAGATGCAGTCAAGAACGCGCTTGGCATTCCCGATGATCGCCGGCCAATCGGAACGATCGCGATTGGCTACGCCGCTGAAGAGCAGCGGCCAAGCGCGTCATCGAAACGACCGCGTCGACCATTTGATGAGGTCGTGCACCGCGGCGGCTGGTAATCAGCCGAGTGCGTTGAGTCGTTGGTCGAGTTCATCGACGGTCGATGCCGGGGCAGCACACACCATCTGGCGACACACGTAAGCCCGCCCGTCGGAGCCTCGTTCATGACGGCCCTCCCAAAGCGGCGAGGACCCGGGGTTTCCCCAAGTGAGAACGCTGCGAGGCATCCAGCGGCGTTGGGCCTCGGCGACAAGGTCTGGGCGATCGCCAGAAATGACGATTTCCTCAATGCCAAGAACGCGCAGTTCGGCCGCGAGAAGGAGATGGCCAAAGCCGAGGGGCAATCGGGCCGCTGATTCGGCCAAGCGATCGACGATGGCGGTTGCGAACTCGCGATGCCGCTCATTGCCAGTGAGGGCAGCGAGTCGGAGAAGCCCGACAGCGGCGAGGCTGTTGGAGCAGGCAGTGGCGTTGTCCATGAGCTCTTTGGGGCGGGCAACGAGTTGATCTCCATCAGTGCCGTTTGTGTAGACGCCAATGTCTTCAGGGTCTCCGAATAATTCGATGAGCGCGTCGGCGGTTGCTACGGCTTCGTCGAGCCAGCGTGGATCACCGGTTGCTTCGTGGACGCGAACGAATGCATCGATGAGCGCGCCGTAGTCGGCGCTAAAGGCCAAGACGCGAGCTTCGCCTTGCCAGGAACGCATCCAGCGTCCGTTCACTCGGAGGTTGTCGCAAAGAAAGTTTGCGTTGGTGACTGCAGCATCAAGCCATTTGACAGAACCGGTTGCCGCTGCGGCTTCGGCAATCGTGGAAAGCATGAGTGCGTTCCATTCGGCAAGCACCTTGTCGTCCAGGCCTGGGCGGATTCGTTTGTCGCGCGCTGCTAGAAGTGCGACTCGGCCCCGTTCAACAGAGTCGGGACGAGCAAGGTCGCCGCGAACGACGCGTTCGAGGATGTTGGTGTGTTCCCAGTTGCCGTGGTCGGTGACTCCAAACCATTCGATGACAGCGTCGGCATCGTCCCCACAAATCTCACGGATTTCGCTGATCGACCAGACGTAGAACTTTCCTTCGACACCTTCTGAGTCGGCGTCTTCGGCGGAATAGAAACCGCCAAGCGGGTGTCGGAGATCGCGCAACACGTACTCGATTGTTTCCTCAAGCGTTTGGAGAAAGCGCGGTTCGCCGGTGAGTTGCCAGGCGTGGAGGTAGACGCGGGCAAGGAGTGCTTCGTCGTAGAGCATCTTTTCGAAATGTGGAATGAGCCATCGTTTGTCGGTGGCGTATCGGGCGAAGCCGCCGCCGAGGTGATCGTAAATGCCGCCGGCTGCCATCGCGTCGAGCGAAAGGAGTGCGGCTTTGAGTGCCTCGGGGTCACTTGTTCGCACGTGCTGGCGAAGCAAAGCGTCAATGGCAAACGTTTGGGGAAACTTTGGTGCCGATCCGAATCCACCATCGATCTTGTCGATTTGGCCAACCAACGCAGCAGCGGCTGCTGCAAAGAGCGAGCCGTCTGGTTCTTGTGTTGGGTGCGGGAGCTGCACGCCCTCATCGATTGCCTCAGTGACGGTGGCAGCTTGTTCAACGAGTTCGTCACGCCGGGTGTGCCACAACTCATTGATGCGCTCGCAGAGCTCGGCGAAACCAAGATGCCCGCCACGTGAGGTCTTCGGAAAATAGGTTCCGGCAAAGAATGGGCGACCATCGGGGAGGCAGAACACGGTCATCGGCCAACCGCCATGGCCATTCATCGCCTGAACAGCGTCCATGTAGACCGCATCGACATCGGGTCGTTCCTCACGGTCGACCTTGACATTCACGAACAATCGATTCATGAGTTCGCCAGTGGCTTCGTCCTCGAATGACTCATGAGCCATGACGTGGCACCAATGGCAGGCCGAGTAGCCGACGGAAATGAGCACGGGAACATCCCGGCGTTCCGCTTCAGCGAGGGCCTCAGGTCCCCACGGCCACCAATCGACGGGATTGTCAGCGTGCTGACGGAGGTACGGGCTGGTTTCGTTCGCGAGGCGATTTGTCACGGCTGGGAGGGTATCGGCGATGAGGTCCTACGATGCGGTCATGTCGCAGATACCTCGTATCGAATTCAATGACGGCCATTCCATCCCGCAAATCGGTTTTGGCGTCTTTCAGATTCCCGCAGATGATGCTGAGCAACTCGTGGGTCAGGCGATCGACATCGGCTACCGCCATATCGATACGGCTTGGGGTTATTTCAACGAAGAAGGCGTCGGCGCAGCGGTGAATAACTGCGGTTTGCCCCGTGAGGACATCTTCGTCACCACAAAGGTCTGGAACAGTTCGCAGGGTCGATCCCTGTCGATGGAATCGCTCGAGCGCTCACTCGAAACCCTTGGATTCGACTATCTCGATCTTCTGCTGATCCATTGGCCAGCGCCAGCAAACGATCTTTATGTCGAAACCTGGGAGACCTTTATCGAGCTCCGTGAATCTGGTCGGGTTCGCTCAATCGGTGTTTCAAACTTCGAGCCGGAACACCTGCATCGGATCATCGAAGCAACTGCTGTCGTGCCAGCGCTCAATCAGATCGAATTACACCCGTTCTTCCAACAGAAACTTCTGCGCGACTTCCATGACCTTCATGGAATCGTGACCGAAGCTTGGGGTCCCATCGCTCGTGGAGCGGTTGACGATGATCCACTTCTCGTGATGTTGGCCAACAATTACGGTCGAACTCCTGCGCAGATCGCCCTTCGCTGGGAGATCCAACACGGCATCGTCACTATTCCGAAATCGGCAACGCTGTCGCGAATTCAGTCGAACTTCGATGTGTTCGACTTCACGATCAGCGAAGACGATATGGCCATGATCGATGCAATCGATCGCGAAGACGGCCGCTTTGGTCCGCTGCCGTCAGACATGAACTGAGTTACGCCTTCGCTATTTGCCCTGAAAATTGGGTGTGCGCTTTTCGGAGAATGCCTTCATGCCTTCTTTGGCGTCCTCTGAGCGCATGACAGGCGAAACGAATCCGATCTCGATCGGCTGTGCTTCAGACTCGGGAAGCCAGCCTGTAGCAATAACTGACGCCTTTGCGGCCTTGACCGCGAGCGGACCATTCGCGCAGATGACGTCAGCAATCTCTCGTGCCTTCGCCATTCCGGTGCCACTCGGTGCGATGTGGCTGACGAGTCCCCAGCGAAGTGCTTCTTCGGCATCGAGCACGCGACCGGTGATGAGCATGTCCATCGCTACGGCGTAGGGAATCTGTCGCTTCAAGCGCATCGTCGATCCAGCGCCGGCGATGAGTCCACGCTTCACTTCGGGAACACCGAACGTTGCATGTTCCTCGGCAATTCGGATGTCGGTGGCCTGCAGCATTTCGCATCCGCCGCCCATGCATTGGCCATTCACGACAGCAATGATCGGTTTCGTGCACCAATGGGTGAGGAGCAAACCCTTGCCGACGACACCTGGGTCTTCTTTGAGGCGCTCTTGAATTCGCTTCGCTTCTTCGGTGACTTCGCCGGACATCCAGCCATCGTTCAAGTCGCCACCGGCGCAATAGGCGACATCTCCCGCACCGGTGAGGATGACGCAGCGAATGGAATCGTCAGAATCAGCCAGGTCCCATGCATCGGCGAAGCGCACGAGCATGTCGGGCACCAACGCGTTTCGACGATGTGGTCGATTCATCGTGAGGATGAGTACTGGTCCTTCGCGTTCTACAAGAAGGCTCTGTGCATCGTTTTCAGTCATATCTTCCCCTTTGGTGCAAGTGTCGCTAGAGCGATTTACGTTCGACTTTTCCAAGCGAAGTGCGTGGAAGCGCATCGAGAAACTCAATGCGTCGTGGCGCACAGTATGCAGGAAGCGTCTGTTTCACGTGGTCTCTGAGTTCATCGAGTGTGGGCGGCGCTGATGGGTCGGCTGCCACCACGACGGCGGTGACGATATGGCCCCATTCGTTGTCAGGTCTTGCCACGATGGCGACTTCGTTGACTGAGGCAAGCTCGGAAATCGATTCCTCGACTGGTGCGGGCCAAATCTTCTCTCCGCCGGAAATAATGAGATCACCGCGGCGGCCGTGCACAACGAGGCGACCGTCGACAATCTCGCCGGCATCGTTGGTGGGGAACCAGCCATCTGTGGTGCGGGGGTCGGTGTTGTCTCGATAACAACGCAACAACATGTCGCCGCGTACTTCGATTTCACCGTCGACGATGCGAAGTTCGACGCCGGGGAGGATGTCGCCGTCGAACACAACGGCGCTGCCGGTTTCGGTCATGCCGTAACTGGCTCGGCAATTGGCGGGAAGATTTTCAGGCGCTGCTTGACCCCCAACAATGATGCGACGGAAGAGACTCGGATCAACTCGGGCGAGTGTGGTTGGAACGAGTGAGGTGAGGGTCGCTCCTTCTCGGGCCGCGTTCTCTACCGCCTGACTGTCGAATCGATCGTGAACCACCAGTGGAATCTCAAATGTTTGTGACCGAACCACGATGGCGAGACCAGCGATGTGGGTGAGCGGAAGGCAACACAGCCACCGATCGCTTGCGGTGTCAACACCGAGTGCGGCTGAAGTTGATCGTGCCGATGCCTCAAGCGACGCATATGTGTGGACAACGCCCTTCGGTGTTCCGGTGCTTCCGGAGGTGGCAATGACGAGGGCGTCGTCAGTGTCGACCTGACGGCCGTTGAGACGCTGTTCGTTCCCGTCGGCCTCAATGATGCGAGTGGGGGCGAGGGCAGCAATGAGCGAATCGCGGGCCGCATCGGGAAGGCGAGGGTCAAGAGGCATCGCCGCGTCGCCGCGTTCCCAGATTCGAGAGAGGGTCTCGACAAAGCCCTGGCCGGTTTGCGCAATCGCCACTAATTCCTGCATTGGGTTGAGGCTAGGCCTCAGATTCGGCGGGATTGGCCTCCACCGACCACACTTGCCGCTTATGAAGGACTGGATTGCTGGAGCCCGACCTCGAACCCTGCCTGCGGCTCTTGTGCCCGTGCTTGTTGGAACTGCCGCTGCCGCAGGAATGAATGGCGACACGAATGCTCTGAAGGGCCTTTTCATCTGGCGCTTCGTGGCTGCGCTCGTGGTCTCACTGGCTCTGCAGATCGGCGTGAACTACGCCAACGACTATTCCGATGGAATTCGCGGAACTGATGCCGATCGTGTTGGACCGATGCGACTCACAGGGTCAGGACGTAAGAGTCCCGGTGCCGTGAAGCGTGCTGCGTTCCTCTCCTTCGGCGTCGCTGCTGCCGCTGGTCTCAGTCTCGCTGCGGCCACGAGCTGGTGGTTGATCGCAGTTGGCCTCGTGGCAATCGCTGCAGCGTGGTTTTACACCGGAGGCCCTCGTCCCTACGGCTATGCCGGTCTGGGTGAAGTGTTTGTCTTCGTATTTTTTGGAGTTGTGGCAACGACCGGATCGGCATTCGTGCAGATCGAACGGTTCACGCCACTGACAGTGTTGGTCTCGATCCCGGTTGGCCTTTTTGCGACTGCACTTCTTGTCGTGAACAACCTTCGCGATATTCCAGGAGATACCGAGTCGGGCAAGCGCACGCTTGCAGTGCGACTGGGGGACAAGCGCACGCGAATTTTCTATATCGTGCTCGTCGTGCTGCCATTCTTCATGGTGCCGTTCTTGTGCGGACTCTCGCAGCGTCCGGCGGGTGCATTTTCGATGTTTGCTGTTCTTCTTGCCCGCAAACCCGTGCAACGTGTGATTGAAGGGGCTCGAGGTCCGGCCCTGATCCCAGTTCTCGGCGCAACGGGGAAGGTTCAGCTGGCCTTCGGTGTGTTGATCTCGGTCGGATTGTTTATCGGCGGCTGATTACAGGGGTTCTGACAGCCACTTCGTGATTGCCGCCGCGGTTCCTGCCGGATTCTCCAACTGTGCGCTATGCCCGGCGTTATCGATGAGTTGTATCGAAGCATTCGCTCCGATTGATTCAACGAGACGATGGCCAAGGTGTGTAAATTTTTCGTCGTTGGCGCCAGCGATGACGAGCACCGGCATTGTGAGCTCGCCAAGGCGACTCCACAGCGATTCTTGAGTGCCGGTTCCGCACAGCCGCAAGCTTGAGGCCAAACCAGCCGCCGAGTTCGTGGCTCGAAGTTCGCGGAACGATTGTTCGGCTGTGAGCGACGCAAACATTGGTTGCGAGAGCCACTCGTCGAGGAACGCATCGACACCGATGTCTTCGAGATGATCAGCAAGTGATTCATCGGAAACGCGACGCTCCTTGCGTTCCTCCTCGCTGTCGATTCCACCCGTGGCACCGATAACGACGAGTCGTTCGACGAGTTGTGGATGGCGAAGGGCAAGGTGGAGAGCGACGCGACCTCCGAGCGAATAGCCGATGACGATGCTTCGATCAATGCTCAAAGCAACGAGCTCGGTTGTTTGGCTCAGGTCGGCGCGAACCTCGCCCGAACCACCATGGCCGGGTAGGTCGATTGCTACCACCGAGCGGGTCGCGGAGAGTTTGTCCGCAAATGGTCCCCAGCAGTCGGCGGTTTGGGTGAAGCCGTGCAGCAGCGCGATCGGAGGGGCATCAGCGGGGCTGCTGGTCCGAACGCTGGAGAGATGGGGAGAAGCCACCCGCTCAGCGTAGAGGGCGGGCTGGCGTGGACCGTAGGCTGCAGCCATGGACGACGAGGACAATGGGGTACTCAACGCAACCTTCTGCGCCACCCTCGTCGACGAGTGGGTTCGTAACGGACTGACCGACGCAGTCGTCTGTCCTGGTTCCCGCTCTACGCCAATGGCAGTTGCACTCGTCGTCGATGGTCGCGTGCGTGTGCACGTGCATCACGATGAACGGTCGGGATCCTTCATGGCTCTTGGGCTCGCTCGAGCAACGGGCCGTGCAGTCCTCGTGCTCTCAACGAGCGGAACCGCTGCGGTCGAGTTCCACCCTGCAGTTGTCGAAGCTGAACTTGATCGAGTGCCCCTTCTCGTCGTGACTGCTGATCGACCTCCGCGTTTGCGTGGCATAGGCGCGCCGCAAACAATTGATCAGGTTGACCTCTACGGGTCATCAGTTCGATTGTCGGTCGACGCTCCTGTTCCGACCACGTCGAATCGTTCTACGTGGCGCCCACTCGCGCGACGCACGTGGTGGGCGACCGCCGGTGCTGATCCTGGTCCGGTGCATTGCAATCTCCCGTTCGACGAACCACTCGTTGGCATTCCAGCGGACTTGCCCAGCCTCGACGACTCGCAGCACGCCGTTGTCGATCTCGGCGATCCGTTTACTGATCCTGGGACGTTGCCTGAGTCCGGCCTCATTATTTCCGGAAGTGGCATCGACGACGCGAGAGCAGTTTTGCTTTTGGCCGAGAAACTCGGCTGGCCGGTGCTCGCTGATCCAAGGAGCGGATGTCGAGTTGAGCACCGTTGCGTTATCGCCCACGGAGACACCCTCCTTCGTTCGGCCGGTGCTCAGAGCGATGTCGAAATGGTCATCCGATTCGGAGCGCTCCCGGCGTCGAAAGTGATTGGCGAGTGGGTGGCGTCTTCCTCTGTGCCTCATGTTCATGTGGATCCGACTGCAGCAGTGAACGATCCGGCGCGTTCGGTGACTCATCGCGTTCGCCAATCGGCGAGCAACTACGCGAATTCTGTTTCTGCGCTTACTGAGCCCGTGGATGATCAGTCATGGCTCAACCGTTGGCGTCGAGCCGACGATGCTGTTGAAGAGGCGCTCGCAGTATCTCTGGGAGCGGCAACGTCAATCACCGAACCTGGAGTTGCGCGCAACGTCGTCGCTGCAGTTCCTTCTGGTGGAACGCTCGTGGTTTCCTCGTCAATGCCAGTTCGCGACGTTGAGTGGTTCAGCACTCGACGCGAAGGACTCACTGTGCTGTCGAACCGCGGAGCAAACGGGATCGACGGCGTCGTCTCCACTGCTGTTGGTGTTGCGCTTTCAGGAGTTCCGACAGCATTACTTATTGGTGATGTCGCATTCCTGCACGACACGAATGGCCTGCTCGGTCTCGATGCTCGTGGCGTCGATCTCTGCATCGTTGTGATTGATAACGATGGGGGAGGAATCTTTTCCTTCCTGCCCCAGGCATCGGTGCTTGAACCCACACAATTCGAGCAGCTTTTCGGTACGCCACATGGAGTCGACTTGGCAATGCTGGCTCATGCCCACCGATTGCCAGTGTTGGAAGCATCCGATGACCTGACCGTTGGTCTGGCTGTCGAAGCCTCTATGGCAACGGGAGGGGTGCATGTAGTGCTCGCCCGCTCAAACCGTTCCGAAAATGTTGCCGTTCACGATGCATTGCATCAGGCAGGCATCGCTGCTGCTGCAGCCGCTGGTTGGACTACGGCCTAACGATTGCGCCGAGCATGGTTTGAAGCTTTGCTCGAGTTTCGGCCAGTTCTTGTTCCGCTTGAGAATCGGCGACGACCCCAACTCCGGCGTGGATACGTGTGTGCGTTCCGTCGATCTGCGCCGACCGGATGCCAACCGCCCATGTTCCGTTGCCCTTGGCATCGACCCATCCGACTGGACCTGCATAGCGGCCTCGGTCGAGGCCTTCGAGTTCGTCGATAAGTGCGAGCGCCGCATCGCGGGGCATTCCGCCAACCGCAGGTGTCGGGTGCAGTGCTCCGACAAGATCGAGAACCGAAGCGACGGGCTCAGAGAGTTGACCCTCAAGACGAGTTGAAAGGTGCTGCACGTTGGCGACGGCGACGATCGATGGTTCTGCTTCTTCATCGAGATACGAACACCAGGGCAACAAGGTGTCGTGCACCATGTCGATGGTGTGGCGATGTTCATCTTTGGTATTTGTCGATGCCAGAAGTGCCGCTGCAAGTCGTGCATCAGTTTCCGGGTCGCCACTTCGGGGCGCAGTCCCCGCCATGGGATGGGCTCGAACGACAGTTCCGATTCGTTCCACCAAGAGTTCAGGAGTTGCTCCGACGAATCCGTCGACTGAGAACAAGTGACTGGCCGGAAAGGATCGGCGAAGTTGCGATATCACTGCGCTTGGGCTGACGGGCCGATCAGTGACGATCTCGATTCCGCGGGCAAGGACAACTTTGCGCGCTTCGCCCGCTGCGAGACGTTCGGTGGCAGTCGTGACCGCCGCGCACCAGTCCTCGGGGCTGCGTAAGGGGTGAATATCGAAGCTTGATGGTGAATTGCTTGAGGAATGAAGCCCCGCATCTCGCGCAAACCCGGTGCCGATGCGAGTGCTTCGTCCAAGGACTCCGTCGATTTCAGTTTCGGAGGGCTCATCGTCGTGATGGGCGATCGTGGTGAGCCAGGTTTCACCGTCGGCGTTACGGCCAACGACGATCCGCGGAATGATCAATTCGCCGTTGAGGTTTGTGTCGAAAGGAAACGCTCCGAAGGCGACAACTCCGGAACCGGGTATTCCGAGTTCGTCGATGACCTCGATGTTTCCGAAAGCGGCATGCGCCGTTGTTGAGGTGAGTGAACGATCACTTCGAGGGACGATGATCCGCGCTGAATGGCCGATCCCGACGATGCCCACGCCATTGGTGACGAAAAGCATGTCGTTGTCGTCACACAAGGCGATGAGGTCAGTGTCAATCGCAAGTGCACGTGTGCGAGCAACCATGCCCACGGTCTGATTCACCGCTGGTCGTCGCTCCGTGTCGCGGTGATGAGTTGAGAGATGCCAACGGAAAGCAATTGCCGTTCGACTTGCACAAAGCCAGCGTCGGCGAGTCGCTGCAACATCACACCAGGTTCGGGAAGATAGGCAACTGATTTCGGAAGGTACTGGTAGGCCGAAGGATCGGAAAGCAGTCCACCTACCTTGGGGACGATGGAACCGAAGTAGATCGAGTGGCCCCAGCGGAGGAAGCGATTCGGAGGCTCGGCGACCTCGAGAATGGCAATACGTCCACCGGGTCGAACTGTTCGAGCGAGCTCAGCGAAGAACCCATCGAGTTCGACAAGGTTTCGAAGTGCGAACCCACAGGTGATGCCGTCAAGCGAGCTATCGGGTACGGGAAGCGCAAGTGCGTCAGCTTCAGCGAGTGGAGCCGACGTTCGTGCTGCGGCGAGCATTCCGAATGAAAGATCGAATCCGATTGGTCGAAGACCCTGCTTTTGAAGTTCACGACAGAAGTCACCGGTTCCACACGCCAGATCAGCGACGAGCGAACCACCTGGGAGTCCAAGTTCGCGCACGGTGCGTGTGCGCCACGCCACGTCCATGCGGAATGTCATCACTCGGTTCACAAGGTCGTAGCGAGGCGCGATCGCGTCGAACATCGAACGAACGGCGCGGACTTTCTCCTCGCCCTGCGGAAGCTGCTGGCTGTCCATCTCGGTCACCACCTCAGCCTACGGGCCTCTGGGCTCAAGTGACGAAGCGGAGCCTCATTGCGTCACCTCGACGAAAACTCGCCTCAACGCTGCACGGTTGTCGAGGTCGTAGACGATGAAGTTGATGGCGCTCTAGGAGTCGCTATTCCAAACTTCGCAAGATTCGAGACGCTTGGATACTTGAGGCCGGCCGGACCTTCAGCGAAGGCATTGAGAATATTTTCGGTCACCTTCTGGAGTTTGCAGATTGGTGTGGTCGGAGGACCAGTCGGACATGCGTCGAGGAGTCGTGGCGACCACCCAAACGTCGCTGCGGTGAATACCCCGGCGCCACTGGGCACCGTGTACCAGGTTGAATCAGCGAACGATGCTTTGCCGCGACAGGTGACGGGGGAGTGGGCGAGCACTTGAATATTTGCCGGGGTCGGTGCACCGGGCGTTACTCGGTCGTATTCGTTGCCGACCATCTTCGACACGCGGTCACCATTTTTGAATTGGGATCCTTCAAACATCCACATCGACGCATCGCCAACTACCCAATCGGCTTCGACGGGGTTGCATTCGTAATAGGAACCCGTGAGAGAGCTCTCGGGGTTTGCCGCAGGGCTTTCGCGGAAGGAGGTGGTGACGCGCTCATTGTCTTTCCCGTAGGGGGGTCACGAGTCGCATCGCTGTAATTGACCTCGAGTCGGGCCTCTCCCGTGGGGGAGTCTTCAAGGCGAATCCGGCGGTAGACGTTGTTCGCTCCGAAGAATCCAATGTTGACGCCAGCATCTCGAGCGGCTTCGAGGTTCTTGCGCATTTCAACCGTGTAGTACTCGTCGTGTCCCGGGATGATGATGGCGCGGTGGTTCTTGGCCAACTCGCCGCGTAGGTGGAGATCGATATTGGTCCAATAGGAAACGTCGTAACCGGCACGCTCAACGAACGTGATGAACTCCCGTTCCCGGCCAAGAAACTCTCCGCTGCCGTTTCCGGTGTAGGGACGATCAAAACTCACGACATCGGCACGTCCATTCGTGCCCGTATAGAGGCTTGCTCCACCCCAGCCGTTATAGGACTGCCAGGTCGTGACAGCGCTCTGCATCAAGAGGTCCGATGTGCTCTTGTCGTCGCGAATGACGAGAGGCACGAATGTTTCGCCACCGTCATCGCTCTCAAGTTTCAGGAGGTACTGGCCAGGAGGCCACGTGACATCGGCGTTAATTGTTAACGATGGCGCCCATGGAGCGCTCCACGTCTTCGCTCGGGTTGAGACTTTCAGTACCGCAGATCCGCCGACATCGATACTTGTCGTGTCAAGGAAGCCTTCAACTTTTGCCCACATTGCGCGATCGTCGGGGATCTTCCACTCAGTGGTACCCGGTTTCGCGTTCTCCTCAGCGATCCAGCCCTTGACCCGGTACTGCGAGTAGGGATCTTTTTTTGTCGACCACAGGTGGTTTCGTCGTCGCTTCTGTACTCGAACCCGATGTCTGCGAGGAAGAGGACCGTCCTGCAGAGAATGCCGCGGCTCCTACTCCGATAGCGAGGATGGCGATGCCGAGGACAACCAGTTTTGCTCTCGACAGTTCGGGCTCTTTGGCGTGCTTCACAGAATCGGAAAGTTAGGGGTCAACCGTTGCACTGTGGTGTCGCCTCGAACCGGGTTAGTCGTCAGATCTCGCGACCAGGGATTGGGCCCATCGGTAGTCGGCCTTGCCCGCAGGTGACCGCTCAATCTTGTCGACCACGATGATGCTTTTTGGGAATTTGTAGCGAGCGATATGGCCATCGCAAGCAGCAAGTAGTTCCTCAGTGGTGGCGGATGAGCCATCCCTCAACTGCACGAGGGCGACGACTTCGTTGCCCCAACGTTCCGATGGACGGCCAGTGACAATGACGTCATAAAGCGCTGGATGGTGGGCGAGAGCGGCTTCAACTTCCTCGGCGAAAATCTTTTCACCACCGGAATTGATTGTGACCGAATCGCGGCCGTGAAGTTCTAGAACCCCGTCGCCGGTGATCCGGGCCCGATCTCCTGGGACGGAGTAGCGGACGCCGTCGATTGTGGGGAACGTGCGCTCGGTTTTTTCAGCATCGCCGAGATAGCCGAGTGGCACCCGCCCGCATTGCGCCAACCAGCCGAGGTCTTCGTGTCCGGGTTCAAGACGACGATCGAGCTCGGCCGAGACGATTGCCATGCCGGTGCCTGGTTTGAACGTTCCGGTTGTGATCTGCGCACCTGCTCCAATGACTTGGCTTGCCTGCTGACCCGTTTCCGATGAGCCAAGTCCATCCATGATCGCCATCGACGGAAGTCGCTCGAGCAGGGAGGACTTCACAGGTGCCGAGAGCGCAGCGCCCCCGCTGATGAGCAAGACAAGCGAAGAGAGGTCGTGGGGTGCTCGGTCGAGTTCATCAAGAAGTGGTCGACCAAACGCATCCCCGACGATCTGAGCAATGTTGACGTTCTCGCGTGCGATTGTGTCGCAGAAGTCGGCGGCATCGAATGTGGTCGGGTTGTGAGGAAGCACGATGGTGTTGCCATTTCCTAATGCATTCAGCGCCATCCAATGTGCGGCGCCATGCATGAATGGCGCCGATGGAAGGACCCGCATTCCACCCTCAACGGCGTTCTCGATAACCGATTCAATCGAGTCGTACTCGACTCCCGTTGAAATCTTTCGACCGCCAAGTGCGGCCGGGTAGATGTCTCCTTGGCGCCAGAGGACACCCTTTGGCATTCCCGTCGTTCCTCCGGTGTAGAGGATGTAGAGGTCCTCAGGCGACGGGGTTTCGAGCGGTGTCATTGGCGCCGATGCGAGGACGTCCTCGTACCACTCCGCGCCATCAAGAAGAGGTGCTCCGCTGTTGTCATCGACCTGAAGGAGCAGTTGAAGTTCGGGAAGCTCTGAGCGGATTGCGTCAAGAGTTGCCGCGAATGCGGAATGAAAAATGATGACGCGAGCGCCCGAGTCATTGAGGAGGTAGCGGAGTTCACCGGCAACGTAGCGATAGTTGACATTGAAAGGCGCAAGGCGAGCCGAATACGCCCCCACCATTGCTTCGATGTACTCGGGACAGTTGTGCAGGTACAACGCGACGTGGTCCTGGCCGCTTTGCCAGTTCTGCAGTTCAGTCCGGTTTGTGTGGTGGCCGAAACCGCGATTCGAAAGAGCGGAGGCCAAGCGATCAACGCGGGTCATGAACGCGGCGTAGGTCAGCCGCCGGTCATCGTGGACAAGTGCTTCGCGTGTCGGGACTGCGTGAGCGACCGCGCGAATGACCTCGGACAGGTTGAAATCCATGAGTGACTAAGAAAACCAGATTCGCTGGTATTCGCGGCTTTGTTGGTGCAAGAGGAGACCGAACAATGCCAGCGGCATGATGAGGAAAAGTAGGAAACTGAAGTTCACGACAGATCCCACCCCATCGGTCACGATCGCTAGAACAAAGGGGATCAGACCAACGACGGCAACAGTAATACCGAGCCAGTAGCCCCAGCGCTTCTCGTTTGCGATCCCGAAACCGGCACCCGCTCCAAGGATGATGAACAAACCAATTGGGTTTGTGAACCCTCCGAAGAGGACTGTGAACACGGCATCGATGTACAGCAGGTACACCGCAATCTGCAGTGTTTGGGGCTGAGTCGGGTTTGTCCAACGTCGGGTCTCCATGGGGTGCGAGTCTGTCAGGAATGGAACCGGTTGCCGCACCAGCACATCGAATTTCTCGAACCGACCTTGTTGGCGTGGCGTTGGCGGCTGGCGCAGGGACGCGACTGGCTCCGCTTTCGGGCCTGCTGCCGAAGGCACTCTGCACGGTGGGAAATCGGGCGTTGGTCGACCTCGCTCTTGATCGACTCGAGCAAGTGACTCCGAACATGGCGGTCAACGCTCATCACTTTGCCGATGAGGTAGTCCGGCATATCGATCAGGAATGGAGAACCGCTGTCACCGTTTCGACCGAATCAGGGGAAGCACTCGGTACTGCTGGTGCACTTGCTCGTTTGCGACCATGGATCGACGGGCGGGGGACGATTGTTGTGAATGCCGACAGCTGGTCGCCGACGTCTCTCGCTCCACTCGTCGATGGATGGGATGGTCGCAGCATTCGAGTCATGGTGAATGGCGATGGTGGTTTTGGTCCTCAGGCACGCATCGTTGCCAGCACGCTGCCGTGGTCGGTGACAAAAGACCTTGTCGAACAACCCACTGGTCTGTACGAAGTTGTTTGGCGAGACGCATTTGCGCGCGCAGAACTCGAAGTCGTTCCTCATAACGGACCGTTTATCGACTGCGGTACCCCGCTTGATTACCTCGAAGCCAATCTCGCGGCAGCGGCAATCTACGGATCGGCGATCGTCGGTCCAGGGGCAGTTATCGAAGACGGAGTCGACATCAGCGGAAGTGTGATTGGAGCCGGGTCCCGCATCGATGGCGATGTTGTGAGTTCGGTGGTGTGGCCGAATCAGTCCGTTGCCCGTGGCGAACGATTGATTCGCTCAATTCGTGCGGGCACTTCGGTCACCGTTGGTCCGCTGTGATTGGCACGCAGCTGGCCACATGCGGCATCAATGTCATTGCCGCGATTGGCGCGAACAGTGACGTTCACTCCGAGATCAAGTAACTGATCGGCAAATTCCTTGACCTTCGCTGGAGATGAACCCGTAGTCGGCCAGCCGGGGGTGTCGTTGAGCGGAATCAAATTCACATGGGCACGCAAACGGCGGGTGGCTGCTGCAAGCTCGCGCGCATCGCTTTGCCGGTCATTCACGTCAGCGATCAATGCCCACTCAAACGAAAGACGTCGGTTCTTAACCTTGAGGTAGTCCTCGCACGCGTCATACAGATCAGAGAGGGGGTAGCGCTTGTTAATTGGCACGAGTTCGTCGCGAAGTTCGTCATTCGCTGCATGAAGTGACACCGCAAGATTGACCGGAAGCGGTTCGTCGGTCAGACGACGAATACCGGGGATGATGCCGACCGTGGAAATCGTGAGGTGTCGAGCCGAGATGCCGATATCGCCGTGGATGCGATGGACCGCACCGATCATTCGGTCGTAGTTCGCCATGGGTTCGCCCATTCCCATGAACACAATGTTTGAGACGCGGCGCGGTGTTGGGCCCTCACTTGCTCGACGTGCGGCGCGAACAACTTGTTCGACAATTTCTCCGACGGTGAGATTTCGTTCGAAACCTCCTTGCCCAGTTGCGCAGAATCCACACGCCATCGCACAACCGGCTTGTGTGCTGACACAAACCGTCGACCGATCGGGGTAGTGCATGAGCACGGTTTCAACCGATGCTCCGTCCGGAAGCCGCCACAGCCATTTCACCGTGTTGCCATCGGCAGTTGCCGATTCGGTGACCATCTCAAGAGCAGAGGGCAGTGTTTCGCTCAGACGGGTTCGAAGCGAAGCGGGAAGTGACGTGATGTCCTTTGGCTCTGCAAAGTCGACATAGAGGCCCTTCCAGAGTTGGTCGAGCCGATATCGGGGTTCGCCGTCGAGGATCGTGGTGAGGGCGTCGCGGTCGGCCTCGAAGAGGGACATCGAATCTGATGTCATGTCGGCTCACTTTCGACACGATCCCACCAGCAGCGCGAATCGTGTTCGACGAATCCAAGATTTCGATAGAGCGATTGGGCGGCAACATTGTCGTTCTCAACATGCAGCATGCCAACCTCGATTGACTTCGATGCAAGAAAGGCGAGTCCGGCGATCGTGAGCGAACGTCCGAGGCCCTGTCCGTGGAATGCGGGATCGACGGCAATGATGAAGATTTCGCCGAGTCGAGGATCGGTCGCAGTTTCCGCGTGGACTCTGGTCCAGCAGAACCCGGCAAGGGTTCCCTCGATCTCGTAAAGCAGAAACCCTTCGGCGTCGAACCATGGCTCTTGCGCACGCTCATTGAGTTGATCGTGCGTCCAGTCCGATTGGTCGGGATGCCAAGTGAAAGCCAGGTTGTTCACACGCAAGAACTCGTTGTCATCTGCTCCAAGAACGAATGATCGGGTGGGAAGGGGCGTGGCCGAATCGGCAAGTGGAAGGCGGATCCGTAATTGCTGATTGCAACGAACGAGACTGAGACCGGCGGCGCGAGCTTCCGCTGCGTCAGCCTCAGTGGCTGGTTCTGTTTCCAGCGAGAGAAGCCGGCCTGCATCATCGCGACGTTCATTGCGCACGGCCGGACCCTACCGGCGCTGACGGCAGTAGGGTCCCGTCCCCATGGCCAAGCCCCGATCTCCGAAAGGTCGAGCGAAAGAGACGCTCGCTCGCCTCGACCTCGAATATCCCGATGCGCAGTGCGAACTCGATCATCGCAATCCCTACGAGTTGTTGGCCGCCACGATTCTTTCGGCCCAGTGCACCGACGTTCGTGTCAATCAGGTCACCCCGGCCTTGTTCGCTCGATTCCCTGCACCAGAAGATCTGGCAGTCGCCGATCCCCTCGAAGTCGAAGAACTGGTTCGGAGCACGGGCTTTTACAAGAATAAGGCCCGTTCCCTCATTGGGATGGCCCAAGCGCTAGTCGAGCGCTACGGCGCCGAGGTTCCGTCTTCGATGGAGGAATTGGTCACGGTCCCCGGGGTTGGTCGAAAGACCGCGAATGTGGTCCGGAGCGTGGCGATGGATCTTCCCGGGCTGCCAGTCGACACCCATGTCGGTCGACTCTCGATTCGGCTTGGACTCACGACCGAAACCGATCCGGTGAAGGTTGAATATGTGCTCAACGACATGATTCCGCCCGCCGATTGGGGCCGATTCAGTCTGTTACTCATTCTCCACGGCCGTCGGGTATGTGCGTCTCGGAAGGCTCGCTGTGTCGATTGCGTGCTTGGCGACTATTGCCCATCAGTCAGCCTCTGAGCCCCGAGAAGATTCCGCGGGGATGGTGGAGATCGGCCTAGTTCGTAGGCATCTTTCACTGGGGAGCGGTGTGAGATCGTCAAATTTTCGCGCTATGTTGACCCTGTCAGGCTCCCGCCGCCTGACACGGTGACAATCATCTGGGATCCGCCGCCCAGTGTCACCTTGCCGACGCCCCTTTTGGGGCGTCGGCGTCTTTTTGCTCAGAGGAAACCTCGACCCAGTTACTGCGACGCCGAGACCGCATCACAAATGCAGTAACTGTCTGAGCCAGAACGATCCATGCTCAGTTCTGCGAGACTTCGGCCGTGCATAACGAACGAGCCCAACTGTCGAGTGCGACCACCACGCTTGAGGAACTTCTTGATCGGGTGAGCTCGACTGCGGAAGCGGTACTGGCCGCGGGTGATGAATCGCTGGCCTCAGACCTGTTCGAAGTTGAACGGTCCCTGCGCACGGCGCACCGTCGATTGGTCTCGGCCACGCGTCGGGCCGGCTGAACCGGTAAACCTCTCCGGGCCAAGGTGGGCCGACCGCTAGCGTCCTAGTTCGTGTTGAACCGTCTCGATCTCCGTGGACGTACCGGCGACAGTCTCGTCGCTGATCTTCCGCGTCCTGATCCGGCTGGTGAAGGACCCATCGATGCGGTGCGTTCGATTATCGCCCAGGTGAGAGCGGGCGGCGACGCTGCGGTCCGCGAACTCACCGAAAAGTTCGATGGCGTCGATATCGCCGATTCACGAGTGAGTCGTCAGGAACTCGACGCTGCGCTCGCAGCGATTCCAGCCGAACTCGCTGATGCGCTTCGTGAAGCGGCCGAAGCCGTTCGTGCGTTCCACATCGCTCAACTCCGAACTGACCACGCAGTTGTTCGGGGTGGAATCAGCGTCACCGGGCGTTCCGTTCCGGTTGATCGCGCCGGTTGCTATGTGCCCGGCGGGCGCGGTGCCTATCCGTCCTCAGTCATCATGACAGTCATCCCTGCACAGGTTGCTGGAGTACCTGAAATTGTTCTGTGCGTCCCGCCCGATCGCGAGACCGGAAAGATCGCGCAGGCCACGCTGGCTGCCGCTGCCATTGCTGGCGCCGATGAGGTTCGAGCCATCGGCGGAGCGCAAGCAATTGCGGCCATGGCCTATGGCACCGAAACGCTTCGCCCAGTCGATGTCATCGCTGGTCCCGGTAACGCGTACGTTGCAATCGCTAAGCGCGAAGTGGCGGGCCAGGTTGGTGTTCCGATGGCGTTCGCCGGACCATCTGAGATTGTTGTGGTCGCCGATAACACTGCACCGACCGATTTCGTTGCGATCGATCTCATGGTGCAAGCCGAACATGGTCCCGATGGGCTCGCATGGTTTGTTGCCTGGGACGAAGCCGTTGCTGATGCTGTCGATGAATCGCTTTCTCGTCTCGTTTCGCAAGCGCCGCGTCAGGGCGAGATTGAATCCACGTTCGCATCTGGTGGATTCTGCGCTCTTGTCGACTCGCCCGAAGCCGCCATCGCTGTGGTGAACCACATCGCCGCGGAACACGTTGAAGTCATGACTGCCGATGCTGCAGCTCTTGCGTCGGGCATTCGTCATGCCGGTGCGGTGTTCCTCGGACCACTTGCTCCTGCATCGATCGGCGATTACGTCGCCGGGCCGAGTCACGTGCTGCCGACATTTGGCACCGCACGCTTCGGCAGCGCGCTCACAGTCGATGACTTCACTAAACAGGTTCATGTCGTCGAAGTAAATCGCGCAGGGTTCGATGCAGCCGCGCCAGTGGTGGCAGCAATTGCCGATGCTGAGGGTCTCGCCACGCATGCCGAATCGGTGCGCCTTCGTTCCCGCGCGCTCGAGGCCGACTCATGATCACGCCTCGCGATGATGTTGCACTTATGGACGGCTACCACTCTCCGCAGGTCGATGTCGCGGTTCGTCTCAATACCAACGAGTCTCCAGATTCACCTCCGGAGGAGTGGACAAACGCGATCGCCGAATCGCTTCGTTCCATCGAATGGAATCGCTATCCCGATCGCGCTGCGACAGAACTTCGAACCAAGATCGGCGCGCTTCACGGCGTTGGCCCGGAACAGATCTTTGTGGCCAATGGTTCCAACGAAGTTCTGCAGACGGTCATGCTCACATTTGGTGGCCCTGGCCGCACCGCTGCCGTTTGGGAACCTACCTACGCGTTGCACAGTCATATTTCACGCATCGCCGGAACTGCGGTCGTCGAGGGCGAACGCGCCGTTGATTTCTCGACCGACCTTGCTGAGGTTCGGCGTGTCATCGACCTCGCGAAGCCTCAGGTCAGTTTCTTGTGCTCGCCGAATAATCCGACTGGTGTTGTCGACGACGAAGCAACGGTTCGTGCGGTGCTCGACATGGTGATTGCGGTCGACGGGCTTCTGGTCGTCGACGAGGCGTATGGTCAATTCGCTCCGTGGTCAGCCGATATCCTTACTGCCGACGACGTTCCGCTCGTTGTAAGTCGAACGTTCTCGAAGACGTGGTCAATGGCTGCATCTCGGCTCGGGTATCTCGTTGGTCCGGCCTGGATCATTGCTGAACTCGAAAAGGTCGTTCTGCCGTATCACCTCGACGCGTTTAAACAGGCTGCCGGAACACTGGCGCTTGCCCATGTCGATGAAATGAACGAGCGCGTCAGTCGTCTGGTCGAAGAACGAGGACGGTTAGTCGCACGACTTTCCGAGCTCGATGTCGATGTGTGGCCTTCCGGTGCCAATTTCGTCCTGTTCCGACCCCGCTCGATCGATGGCAGCGATGTCTGGCAGCGCTTGGTTGATCGTTCTGTCCTTGTTCGTAATTGTTCATCGTGGCCGCGACTCGAAGGTTGTTTGCGTGTCACGATCGGAACACCCGGCGAGGACGATTCGTTCCTTTCCGCTCTTGAGGAGGCCCTCCAGTGAGTGCAACACGAACCGACGATGGTCGCCGAGCAGCAACAGTTGCCCGGGCGACTTCCGAAACCTCAATCCTCATCGAGATCGATCTCGATGGTCAGGGGCGCCACGAGACATCGACCGGTCTGCCGTTTTTTGACCACATGCTCGCCCAACTTGGTCGCCATGGCGGTTTCAATCTGATTGTTAAGGCCGAAGGCGATCTCCAGATCGATGCTCACCACACCGTTGAAGATGTTGGCATCGCTCTTGGCGATGCGTTTTCTGTTGCTCTTGGTGACAAAGCAGGTATTCGGCGCTTTGCCTCCAACCGCGTTCCGCTCGACGAAGCACTTGTCGATGTTGCGCTCGACCTTTCCGGACGACCATTCCTTGTCTACGAGGTCGAGTTTCCTGGCCAAAAGATTCTGAGCGATCCCCCATTCGATCCACAGTTAATTGAAGAGTTCTGGCGCGCGTTCGCTACATCGGCAGCACTCACGCTGCACATCTCGCTTGTTCGTGGTATGAATACTCACCACATCATCGAAGCAACGTTCAAGGGCGTTGCTCGTTCACTTCGCGAAGCAGTGCGCATCGACGGTGGAGGAGTCCCTTCCACCAAGGGCGTGCTGTGACAGACGAAGTTCGGCCGCTGGTGGCGGTTCTTGATTACGGCATTGGCAATCTTCGTTCAGCGCAAAAGGCGCTTGAGCGTGTGGGAGCCGATGCGCGCCTAACTGCCGATAGCGGACTCATTGCCGATGCCGACGCTGTCGTTCTCCCCGGTGTCGGCGCGTTTGGCGCGTGTATGGATGCTCTGCGTGAGTGCGGACTCGACCAGGTAGCGATCACTGCCGCCAACGATCAACGCCCATTTCTTGGTGTCTGCGTCGGGATGCAGATGCTCTATGAAGGTTCCGAGGAATCGCCCAGTTCGTTGGGTCTCGGCGTGTTGCCAGGTCGGCTCCGACTTCTCCCCGAGACCGTGAAGCGGCCGCAGATGCAATGGAACCTTGTTGATGTTCGGCGTCCAAGTCGACTGTTTGCGAACCTGCCTGACCCGGTGTGGATGTATTTTGTGCACTCATATGCGGCTGATGCGGAAGGCGAATCGGTCGTGGCCACTTGCGACTACGGCGGTTTGGTTGCTGCGGCCGTTGAACGTGACGGGTTGTGGGCGACGCAGTTTCACCCCGAAAAATCTGGTGCGGTAGGACTCGAACTTCTGCGAGGTTTCGTCGATGCTGCTCGTCCGAAGGTTGGCAACTGATGGAGTTGTATCCCGCTATCGATCTTCTGAATGGTCAGACAGTGCGTCTCTATCAAGGCGACTATGCGCGCGAGACCGTGTACAACAACGACCCAGTTGCTCAGGCCAAGGTATTTGCCGATGCCGGCGCTCGATGGATCCATGTCGTCGATCTCGATGCTGCTCGTACGGGTTCTCCGCTGAACCGTGAGGTCATCGCTGCAATTTGCGATGCGGTCGATGTGCCGATTCAAACTGGCGGTGGCGTGCGCAGCGAAGAAGCGGCCGACGCGTTGTTTGATGCCGGTGTCGCACGCGTCGTGCTGGGTACAGCAGCCCTAGAGGATCCTGATCTTGTTCGTGCATTAGCAGCGCGACATGCAGTGGCCGTCGGTCTCGATGCCCGTGGCCGCGAGGTCGCGGTTCGCGGATGGGAGGAAGGGTCCGGAAAGGACCTTCTCGATGTTGCGCGGGGCTTTGCCGACGCTGGCGTTGAAGCCCTGATCGTCACGGAAATCGGCCGAGATGGAACGCTCGAAGGTCCCGATCTTGATGGACTCGGAGAAGTTCTTGAAGCAACGGAACTACCGGTCATCGCTTCAGGCGGCGTTGGTTCATTGGCCGATCTCATTGCGCTTGAAGCGCTTCGGTCTGCGGGACGTCGACTTTCGGGCGCAATTGTTGGCCGGGCGCTCTACGAAGGTGCATTCACGTTGCAGGACGCACTCCGAGCATCAGATCCAAACTCCTGAATCGCTGATTCGTTCATCGTCCTACACTCGAACGATGGATGCTTCCGATTGGAACGCGCGGTACGACACCTCTGAACTCATCTGGAAGGGCGAACCTAATCAATTCCTTCCTCCCGAGGTTGCCGATTTAGTGCCAGGCACTGCGGTCGATCTTGCTTGTGGCGAGGGTCGCAATGCGGTTTGGTTGGCCAAACAGGGCTGGACAGTAACGGGTGTCGATTTCTCTGACGTGGGTGTCGAGAAAGGCCGAGCGCTTGCTGCGGAAAACGGCGTTGATGCGACGTGGGTTGTAGCCGATGTCACGACATGGGAACCACCTGCCGAGGGTTTCGACCTTGTCGCGGTTTTTTACTTGCAACTAGGAGCGGAAGAACGGCGAGCATCAATGGCGACAGCTGTTCGCTCGCTTGCGGTTGGTGGAACGCTTGTACTCGTCGGCCACGATCTTCTGAACCTCACCGAAGGTCACGGTGGACCTCAGAATCCAGCATTCTTGCTTACAGCGGAGGACATCATCGACGATGTCACTGCGGCGGAAGTGTCGCTTGACGTTGAACTGGTGACCGAGAAGTCGGGCCGGATCGATCGATCGGTGTCAACCGACGACGGCGATCGGATCGCTATCGACGTACTTGTTCGAGTTCGAAGAGTGGCCTGATTCGAAGTGAAAAATGCTCGGATTATTCCCTGCCTTGACGTCACCGATGGTCGCGTCGTTAAGGGCGTGAACTTTGTTGGCCTGCGCGACGCGGGCGATCCGGTGGAACTTGCTGCCCGTTACGACGCCGACGGGGCCGACGAACTCGTGTTTCTCGACATCACGGCAACATCGGATGGCCGGGAAACGATGGTCGACGTCGTTCGACGTACGGCGGAACAGGTGTTCATTCCGTTCACGATTGGCGGAGGAATCCGAACTGTCGACGACGCGCGCACGATGTTGCGTGCGGGAGCCGACAAGGTGTCCGTGAATAGCGCTGCTGTTGCTCGGCCCGAACTCATCAGCGAGATTGCTCAAGTATTTGGGAATCAGTGTGTGGTGTGTGCGATCGACGCTCGCCGACGTGCAGCCGATAGCAGTGCAGACGAAGGCTGGGAGGTCTACGTCGCTGGCGGACGAACCCCAACTGGTATGGATGTCATCGAATGGGCGCAGCGTGCTGAATCGCTTGGGGCTGGCGAGATCCTGCTCACCTCGATGGATCGCGACGGTACCCGTGATGGTTTCGATATTGAACTCACCTCTGCAGTCTCTGGTGCGGTGGGCGTTCCAGTGATTGCTTCCGGTGGTGTAGGAACCCTCGATCATTTGGTCGAGGGAGTCATGTCTGGTGGGGCCGACGCGGTGCTGGCCGCATCGATCTTCCACTTCGACGATCATGCAATTGCTGAAGCGAAAGAACACATGATCGCTGCTGGTGTCAACGTTCGTCCCTAACGAGAGTTCTCGGTCACGTTGCGAGCTGTGTCTCGATAGTTGCAACGATCAGGGCGGCAACCTTCTGGGTGCGTCCGACAAAGAAGTGATCGGCACCAGCAATTGCGACGACTTCGGTGTTCAGCCATGACGCTGTCGCTTCAAGTGTCGATTTGGGATCGCGGAATTGGTCATGCTCGGGAATGATGAGCAACTTGAGACGCGGATCGCTGCCAGCGGCAGCCGTCAGATCTTCAAGGGGAAGAACGCGCAGCGGTGGTGCGCAAGCCAACCACGCAGTGATTCGTGAGTCGAGGACAGAGAGCGACGTGTCGGCGCCAAACGACCAACCGGATACAAAGACGGGTAGTTCCGGGCATTCAGAGGTGATGGTGTCGAGAGCGGCAGCGATGTCGAGCGCCTCGCCGATGCCAAAGTCATGGGCGCCTTCTGAGGTGCCGACACCGCGGAAGTTAAAGCGCAGCACTGCTAGGGCCGAGTCAGGGAGAGTGCGAAAGAGTTCACTCGTCACCAGCGACGTCATGTTCCCTCCCTGTTGTGGGTGTGGGTGGCACAGAACCACAGCCGCTCGGGCATTCTCGGGAACGATCAGTTCGGCCTCAAGGGACAGTCCCTCGGATGTCTCGAGACGTAGGGAACGGATTGCGAAGTCGTCGGTCACGAGTGGAGACGGTACCGTCGTGTCGTGACCTCTTCGCAGACCACCGATCGACTGACCGACGGCGTAGGCGCCGGCGGCGAAAAACTCCCTATCCAAATGCTGAACGATCGAGTGCTCGTGCACTTGGGCGGACCAGAGGGTGAGCGGCGTTCCACCGGCGGAATTCTCATTCCGGCGACGGCGCAAATCGGCAAGCGCCTGGTGTGGGCCGAAGTCATGGCGGTCGGTCCGAATGTCCGTTCCATGGAACCGGGTGATCAGGTGTTGTTCAGCCCCGAGGATCGTTACGAAGTCGAAGTCCGCGGCGACGACTACATCATCCTGCGTGAGCGAGATGTTCACGCAGTTGCTGCCGAGCGCCTCTCTGAAGGAAGCACCGGCCTCTACCTCTAGCGCTGGGCGTTGCCCGAAACTCTGTTCGTGGCGAGGCGGACGCACCGCTAGCGTGGCGCCATGCCTGAAAGCATTCCGATCTCCGTTACTGCCGAGCAACTTGCTGCAGTGACCTACAACGCCGATGGCCTTGTACCAGCGATCGTTCAGGAAGAAGGCACGGGTCAGGTATTGATGATGGCGTGGATGAACGCCGATTCTTTGCGCCAAACTATGGAAACTGGCCGCACCTGGTTTTGGAGTCGTTCGCGTCAGGAGTACTGGTGCAAGGGGGAAACATCGGGTGATCGCCAGTATGTGCGCGAGGCGTACTACGACTGCGACGGCGACACTCTGCTCTTTGTGGTTGAACAAGAAGGTAAGGGTGCCTGCCATACGGGCAATTACTCGTGCTTCTTCACCGCATTCGGTGACGGTGACTGATCTTGGACGTTTCGCCGTCGCGCGATGAATTTCACGCACTCGCCGCCAACCACAGTGTTGTGCCCGTTTGGCGCGAGCTTCTTGCTGACCTCATTACTCCGGTTGCAGCCTTTGCTCGTCTCTGTGGCGACGATCAACCCGGATTCCTCTTTGAATCCGTTGAGCATGGCGAACGCTGGAGTCGGTTCTCGTTTGTAGGCCGAAATCCGATCGCGACCTTGGTGCTCCGAAACGGACTCGTGTCCGTTGATGGCGATCTTCCCGCAGCGATGCCTCGTGACAAGGGCATCCTCGCTGCAATCGAATGGCTCCTCGCTGCGTATCGCTCGCCGACGATTGATTCGCTGCCACCTTTGCATGGCGGGGTTGTTGGTTATCTCGGCTACGACGTCGTTCGCGAAGTTGAAGATCTTGCCGAAACTCCCCGAGATGCCAATGGTTACCCCGACGCGGTAATGGCCGTCATAGGCCAACTCGCTGCTTTCGATCACTTCCGTCAACGCGTCACTCTGATCGATAATGTTCTGGTTCCTGAGGGCGCAAGTTCTGGCGTACTCGATCAGTTGTACGACGAAGCGATTGTTCGTCTTGAGCAGCTGGCGGCCGATGGTGCGCAGCCGCTCGCTGAACCAATGGTCGATCCGCCTTCGCCGTCTCCGGAACTTCCCGAGGTCACTGGTTCGATGACCTACAACCAGTGGGAGAGCGCGGTCGACGTTGCGAAGGAACGCATTCTCGATGGCGATATTTTTCAGGTTGTGCTCGCGCAGCGCTTCTCGTTTGAACTAGGCGCCGACCCCTTTGATTTTTATCGGGTGCTTCGACAGGTCAATCCAAGTCCGTACATGTACTTCGTGCGCATGCCGGAACTGAGCCTCGCCGGTTCATCGCCAGAACCGATGGTGAAACTGGTCGACAACCGTGTGATCTCGCGTCCGATCGCGGGCACCCGTCGTCGCGGTGCAACCGAAGAAGAAGATCGCCGCCTTGGCGCTGAGCTCCGCGAACACCCAAAAGAAATAGCTGAGCACGTGATGCTCATTGATCTGGCTCGTAACGATGTCGGTCGCGTGGTCGAGTTCGGCACCGAACAGGTTGACGAGATGATGATTCTCGAGCGCTACAGCCACGTGATGCATCTCACTTCACAGGTATCGGGCGAGCTTGCAAGCGGTAAGACCCCCATCGATGTCCTCCGGGCCACGCTTCCTGCCGGAACCGTGTCTGGTGCCCCCAAGGTCCGGGCGATGGAAATCATCGACGAACTCGAGCCGGTGAAGCGCGGTCCCTACGCGGGCGTCGTTGGGTATGTCGACTTCTCGGGCACGATCGACACCGCCATCGCCATCCGAACGCTTGTTGTTGGAGCTGATGGCATCGCCCATGTCCAGGCCGGTGCGGGCATCGTTGCTGACAGCGTTGCTGAACATGAAGACCTCGAATGTCGCAACAAGGCCCGAGGGTTACTTAGTGCAGTTCCCGGTGCGCGGCGGATGACTGCGCAGCGCCGCGGCGAACTCGTCGACTGATTCATTCCCGTTACTGGTGCATTTGTCCGGCGAAGGTGCGACACTCGGGAGTGTGAGTGCTTCTTCGAACGACCAAATCATCGCCGGCTACGAGGCGCTGCAAGGTGCAGGCGGAGCAGTCGTTGTTGAACGCGATGTTCTGTGGGTAACCGGTCCCGATGCTTCTCGGTATCTCCAAGGTCAACTCAGTCAGGACGTTGTCGCCATGGTTGGCGACAGCGCATGGTCGTTTCTTTTGGCTCCAACGGGCAAGGTCGTTTCGTGGCTGCGTGTTCATCGAATCGATGCTGAGAATTACGTGCTCGAAACCGATCCCGGTTATGGCGACCTCATTCTCACTCGATTGAAGCGTTTCCTGTTGCGAACGAAAGCGACTATCACCGAACCGCAGCGCAGCGCATTGGTGCAACACCGCTGGGACTCCTCACTTGTTCGCCTTGGTGACGAAGGGCCTGAAGGCGCCCTCGTCGCAACTCCGGTTGGGCCCCTTGTCGCGGGTCGCGATGAACTCATTGTCAACGCGTCGACAACTGATCCGCGCGTATCGGTTGTCGACGCTGTCGCAACTGAGGCGATGATTCGTTATCGGATCGCCCATGGAATCCCAGCGATGGGAACCGAACTAACCGAGGACACCATTCCGGGTGAAGCAGGTGCGTGGGTCATCGACGCATCGGTGAGTTTCACAAAGGGCTGCTACACCGGTCAGGAACTCGTCGCCAGGATCGATAGTCGTGGAAACAATGTTCCTCATCCCATTCGTCTGCTCACGCTCGAGAGCGATGCTTCTGTCGGTGACGACGTAACCGTCGACGGCACTTTGGTGGGCGCGATCACAAGCGTCACTGCGTCGTTGGGCGCGGAACTTCCTGCGCTTGCCCTTGCTCGCGTCGGGCGAGCGGTGGTTCCGGGCACTCAAGTTGCTATCGGCAGCGGTCCAAGTGCCTGTGCTGCTTCGGTCGTTGAGCCGGGTTCGGTTCGCTGAAGCGTTATGGCCGATTCTCTTTATGACCGACTCGGGGTGTCGCCCTCGGCGAATGCCGCCGAAATTCGTCGGGCCTATCTTCAGTTGGCGCGAATACACCACCCGGACTTCCACACCAACGAGGCCGACCGGCAGAAGAACGAACGCGAGATGCAGGCGATCAACGAAGCGTGGGCAGTGCTTGGCGATCCTGATCGTCGTCGGACCCACGATGAACGTATGCGTCTGACGCAGTCCGACCCAGTTCCCTCGGGAACTCCGGTGCCCGGTCGCTATGACTTTGTTCCCTTCGACGACAGCGATGACGAGATCGATCCTCGGCTCATCGACGACGTTGGGGTTGAGGGGACCGAAGTCGCCCGTTCGGTGCAAATGGCGCCGGTTGTGTGTTTCTTCGGTGGCCTTCTCGGTCTGATTCTTGGCGTCATGGTGAACCTCCCGTTCCTCATTGCAGTCGGTCTCGTCGGTCTCGTGCTCGCTCTTCTTGGGTTTCTTGCCGCTCCGGCGGTGGCGATCTCACGAAGCATTAGGGCCGAGCGCGATCGTTAGCAGTTGACCTAAGGTCTGCGCCCATGACTCAGACTTCATTGTTCGTAAAGATGGTGTTTCAACCGGGAAAGCGTGACGAAGGTGTCGCTGCCCTCGAGACGATGCTTCCAGTCGTTGCCGGTGAACCCGGCACGCTCGTGTACTCGTTCCATCGCGATGCTGGCGACGAGAACACGGTGTGGATCTTTGAGCTGTATTCCGACGGCGATGCGCTTGGCGTGCACGGTGGTTCCGACGCGATGAAGGAACTCTTCGGCACACTCACTGGCCTTATGGCCGAACCGCCGATGATGGTGATGTCGACTCCCACCGGCAACGCAAAGGGTCTTCCAAACTGACCACCTATCTCGACCGCATTCTTGAGGCGCACCGAGAGGTTGCGGCTCGCGACGATCGCCCGTTCGACGAACTTGTCGAGCGGGCGATGTCCGTCGCGCCTGCCCGTGGATTCCGCGCTGCACTCGAAACGGTTGCGGCATCGGGGGACATTGCAGTCATTTCCGAGATCAAACGTCGCTCGCCCTCGAAAGGCGAACTCGCCGCAGGTCTCGATCCCATAGAACTCGCTCAGCAGTACGAACGCGGTGGCGCTGCATGTTTGTCAGTGCTCACTGATATCGACTTTTTTGGTGGATCAATCGAAGATCTTGTTGCTGCCAGCGCCGCGTGTTCACTTCCGGTCTTACGTAAGGACTTCACGGTCAGTGCTCGTGATGTGTGTGATGCCCGCATCATGGGTGCCGACTGTGTGCTGTTGATTGCAGCCGCTCTCGATCAAGCCGAGCTTGAGTCATTTCTGAAGTTATCCCGTGCCATCGGGTTCGATGCGCTGGTCGAAATTCATGACGAAGCCGAACTCGATCGTGCTGTTGCCGCTGGCGCCGATCTGATCGGTGTGAACCAGCGAGACCTCGTGACGTTCGCTGTCGATACCGACCGAGCAGTGAGGATGGCTCCACAGATGCCTGCTGGAGTGGTGCGCGTGGCCGAGTCGGGCATTTCGGGCCCGGAAGATGCGGCCATGTTGGCCAGCGCTGGTTACCACGCTGTGCTTGTAGGCGAACATCTCGTGACCTCCGGCGACCCCGAGGGTGGAGTCGCAGCGCTTCGGAGTGCTCGCCGGCCATAGGATCTGCCACGTACAACGAGACAGGGGGAGTCATAATGACCCGTTACAACATGTCCGAATCCGAGATGCCCTCGGCGTGGTTCAACATCCTTCCGCGACTGGCGACGCCGATGGATCCACCGCTTCATCCCGGAACCCGTGAACCCGTCACGCCTGACGATCTTGCACCGCTATTCCCAATGGCACTGATCATGCAAGAAATGTCACCGGAACCGTGGATCGACATCCCCGGACCCGTACTCGACATTCTTCGTCTATGGCGTCCGACTCCGCTCGTGCGTGCTGAACGTCTTGAGAAGATGCTCGACACTCCCGCACGCATCTACTTCAAGGACGAGTCCGTGTCGCCCGCTGGTTCGCATAAGCCGAACACCGCCGTACCGCAGGCCTATTACAACAAGATGGAAGGCATTAATCGCCTCACCACCGAAACTGGTGCAGGTCAGTGGGGTACCGCGCTTTCGTTTGCAACGGCTCAGTTCGACATGGAATGCATGGTGTACATGGTGCGCGCCTCTTTTGAACAGAAGCCGTATCGCAAGATCATGATGGAGGTGTGGGGCGGAAATGTTGTTCCGTCGCCGATCGACGATCCGTCGAATCCTGGTTCGCTTGGTGCAGCAATTTCTGATGCTGTTCGTGACTGTGTGCAGCGAGACGACTCGCATTACGCACTCGGCTCCGTGCTGAACCACGTGCTTCTTCACCAAACGGTGATCGGTCTTGAAGCACGCGATCAGCTCCGCGCCGCGGGTGAAGAACTTCCCGATGTGGTTATCGCTCCATGCGGTGGCGGATCGAACCTGGGCGGCATTGCATTCCCATTTGTTCCCGACGAAAGCGTTCGTCTTGTCGCTGTCGAACCGTCCGCGTGTCCGACTCTTACCCAGGGCCGTTTCGAGTACGACTTCGGCGATGTTGCCGGGATGACTCCGCTTATGCCGATGTACACGCTTGGCGCCGATTTCATGCCACCGTCGATCCACGCTGGTGGCCTTCGCTACCACGGCGATTCCCCGATTATCTCGAAGCTCGTGCATGAGGGTCGCATGGAAGCTGTCGCTATCAATCAGGGCAAGGTGTTCGACGCAGCAATCAAGTTCGCCAACGCTGAGGGCAAGGTTCCGGCTCCCGAATGTGGTCACGGTATTGCCGTCGCCATCGACGAAGCACTTGCTGCCAAGGAGTCCGGTGAAGAGAAGGTCATTCTTTTCAACTACTGCGGACACGGTCATCTCGACCTCGCGGCCTACGACGAGTACCTCAGCGGCCGAATGGTCGACGTCTGATTCTGTCGAAACAATTGATCGCGTGATGAACACGTCGCGCCGCTAGCGTCGCGGCGTGTTCATCAAGATCTGCGGAACAACGAATGCCGAGGACGCACTGCTCGCAGTGTCCCTCGGTGCTGACGCGCTCGGCTTCATTTTTGCCGAGTCAAAACGACAGGTTGATCGTGCAACGGTTGCGGGGATCATTCCCCAACTTCCTGCTGAAACGATTGCGGTCGGTGTCTTCCGCAACGAGTCCGCAGAGCGCATTCTTGAAATTGTGAACGCCGCAGGACTCGGTGGTGTGCAATTACACGGAAGCGAAGGACCAGAGGTGGCCCAGGCCTTGCGCGACACCGTTCCGTTCCTTATCCAAGTCTTCACCGCTGACGATTCTCGGCTCTCACGTCTCCAAGAGTATCCGATCGACGCGGTGCTGCTCGATTCACCCACTCCCGGCTCGGGTGAGACCTTCGACTGGTCCCGGATCGCCGATCTACCGCAGCGTCATCGGGTGGTCCTCGCCGGGGGCCTGAACGCTGCGAATGTGGCCGAAGCAGTCGAGCGGGTCTGTCCATGGGGAGTCGATGTGGTGAGTGGGGTAGAGGCGTCTGCGGGCCGTAAAGACCCCGACGCGCTCGCTGCGTTCATCAAGACTGCGAAAGATGCCCTGTCCGAGTTCTCCACCGACCCGGGCCCGGCGTAGCCTCATCCCATGTCACTGCCTGAGCCATCATCAAGCGGTCGTTTCGGAGAGTTCGGGGGCCGCTATGTGCCCGAGACCCTCGTTCCGGCCTGTCAGGAACTCGAAGCTGCGTTCCGTGAGGCGTGGGCCGATCAATCATTCCGCGACGAACTCGACGGTTTGCTTGCCGATTATGCCGGCCGTCCGTCGCCGATCACTGAATGTCACCGTCTTTCGGCAGAGCTCGGTGTGCGCGTGCTGCTCAAGCGCGAAGACCTCAATCACACCGGTTCCCACAAAATCAACAACGTGCTTGGTCAGGCCCTTCTCGCCAAGCGCATGGGCAAAACCCGCCTTGTTGCCGAAACCGGCGCCGGCCAGCACGGTGTCGCATCAGCAACGGCTGCAGCGCTTATGGGCATGGAGTGCAAGGTCTTCATGGGTGAGGTCGACATGGAGCGGCAGGCCCTCAATGTGTTTCGTATGCGATTGCTCGGTGCTGAAGTTGTTCCGGCCATGTCTGGCAGTCGTACTCTCAAAGACGCGGTGAACGAAGCCATGCGCGATTGGGTCGGCACCGTCGAGAACACCCATTACTGCCTTGGTTCGGTAATGGGGCCGCACCCATATCCGTGGATGGTCCGCGAATTCCATACCGTCATCGGTAAGGAATCTCGTGAGCAGTGCGCCAAGTTGCTCGAGAACGAAATTCCCGATGTCGTCACCGCATGTGTTGGTGGTGGATCAAATGCCATCGGCATCTTCAGTGGCTTTGCTGACACCACCGCCGAACTTGTTGGCGTTGAACCTGCTGGTGGCGCTGCTGTTGGGCGTGGCGTGCCCGGCGTCGTGCACGGCATGAAGAGCTATCTCATGCAGGACGAATTTGGTCAGGTGCAAGAAGCCCACTCGATCTCTGCGGGTCTCGATTATCCCGGTGTCGGCCCTGAGCATTCGCACCTTTCATCGATCGGCCGTGCTCGTTACGAACAGGTCACCGACGATGAAGTTATCGCTGCGTTCCAACTTCTCAGTCGCACCGAAGGCATCATCCCGGCACTCGAACCTGCTCATGCATTGGCATGGATCAGTCGTGACCGAGCCAAGCTTGCGGGAAAGACCGTGCTACTCAACATGTCTGGCCGCGGCGACAAAGACGTCGGGCAAATGATGGAAATCCTGGGATGAGCCCGACGCTTGCCGAAGAAGGACTAACAATTCCCGACGCGCCTGCTGAACCGGGGGAGTTCGAACGCTCGTTGCGTGCCACTCGCGAAAGTGGTCGCAAGTTGTTGGTTGCCTATGTCACTGGCGGGCTTCACGATGAATGGCCCGACGTCGTTCGCGCAGTTGCCGATGCCGGTGCCGATGCAATTGAAATCGGTATTCCATTCTCTGACCCGGTCATGGATGGTCCCGTCATTCAGGAAGCCAGCGAACTCGCGTTGCGCGATGGCGCCAGTCCTGTCACCGTGCTCGACACGCTGCGCACCATCGATGCCGGTGTTCCACTCGCAGTCATGACCTATTACAACCTTGCATTCCACATGGGCCATGAACGTTTTGCATCGTTGATGTACGAGGCTGGTGTGCGCGCCGCGATCCTTCCGGACCTTCCGCTTGAAGAGGTTGGTCCGTGGGCATCTGCTGCCGATCCAGCAGGCATCGAAACCGTCATGCTTGCTGCACCGACTGCGCCCGACGAGCGACTTCCTCGCGTCGTCGCTCGTTCCCGTGGCTTTGTTTATGCCGTCGGTCTTCTCGGCGTGACTGGTGAGCGCGATGCTCTTGCCGAGTCTTCGCTCATAATCGCGCGCAGGCTCAAAGCAATCACCGACAAGCCTGTGCTCGTTGGCGTTGGTGTATCGAACGGTGAACAAGCAGCGGAAGTCAGCCAAGTCGCTGATGGTTGCGTGATCGGTTCGGCGCTCATGCGTCGTGTCGTCGCTGGTGAAGGTCCCGCCGGTGCAGGCGCCTTCATCGCTGAAGTACGTGCTGCGCTCGACGCGTCATGACCGACGCAAACGCCGCTAATGCCGGTGGCGACAACGAACGCCGTCAGATCCCGCTCGAGCAACCGCTGTTCGATCGGGTCGACCCCGAGTTCTTCAACCGTCTTGTTGATCGTTTTTACAACGGCGTTATCGCTGACCCGGTCCTGGCCCCGCTCTATCCGGCCGATGATCTCGATGGCGCCCGTGAACGTCTTCGGATGTTCCTCGTGCAGTTCTGGGGAGGCCCTCAGACCTATAGCGAGCAGAGAGGCCATCCACGGCTTCGTATGCGCCATGAGCCGTATGTCATTGGTGAGGCCGAACGGGAGGCCTGGTTCCGCCTTATGGCCAGCGCGGTGAACGCAGAGGTCGAGGCCGGAGCATTGAGCGAAGAGGATGAGGCCCGGATGCTGGGGTATTTCGCCCATTCAGCCAAATTCATGATGAATTCGTCGGAGTGACGGGCGTCTCATTTCCCCCTCTGACCAGCACCGATTCAGCCAAGTGCATAGTCATGCAACAAAATCCGTTGCCATCCACCATTTCGGGCTCAACTGCAGCAATGCTTGAGCGCTATCGGGCGGTCCTGCCCGAGTTCGAAGGTGACCGGGGGCCGACCCGGAATCCAACCCGTGCCGGGCCACATGGCTGGGCCAACAGGAGGAAGTCATGACCAAGAGCGAACTCATCGCCGAGATCTCGAACCGGACGGGCCAGACAAAGGCCGACGTGGAAAAGACTCTCAAGTCGTTTGAAGACATCGCACACGAGGTTGTTGCCAAGGGCGCCGAGAAGTTGACGCTCCCGGGTTTCATCAGCTTCGAGCAGACCCACCGCAAGGCTCGTACCGCTCGTAACCCACAGACCGGTGCAACTATCCAGGTCCCCGCCACCAACGCCGCGAAGGTGTCGGCCGGCGCAAAGCTCAAGGCTTCAGCAAAAGCTGGCGCCTGAGTTTCAACACGCAATTCTGATTGAGGGGGAGCACGAAGGTGCTCTCCTTCTTTCGTTTTGCCGTGAAGCAGCTGCTTTCGATCTCCACGGCGTGCCCAGTTGTTTTCTCCCGCTAGTTTCAGGACATGGCAACCACACAACTCGCAGTTGGGGCGAAAGCGCCGGCATTCACCCTCGCTGATCAAGCCGACACCAAGGTGAAGCTCTCTGGTTTCGCCGGCGCCAAGGTGCTCGTGTATTTCTACCCAAAGGCCGATACGCCCGGCTGCACCACCCAAAGCTGTGGTCTTCGTGACATCGCCAAAAAGATCGGCGACACCGTCATCATCGGCATCAGTCCTGACCTTCCCGCCAAGCTCGCCAAGTTCGACGACAAGTACAACCTGGGCTTCACGTTGTTGTCCGATCCAGAACATGTCGTGGCTGAGAAGTTCGGCGTGTGGGGCGAAAAGTCGATGTATGGAAAGAAGTACATGGGCATTGTGCGCTCTGCTTTCCTTATCGACGAAAAGGGCAAGATCGAGCAGGCTTGGTACAAGGTCAGCCCGAAAGACACGCCGGCCAATCTTCTCAAGGCGCTGGGCAAGTGAGTTTTCCGGCACCAGCTGATGTACTTCCGCATCGGCCGCCATTCCTGTTTCTCGATGAGGTCACCCAACTCGAGATCGGTTCTTCAGCAAAGGGTTTGTGGCGCATTACTGGTGACGAATGGTTCTTTCCGGGGCACTTTCCCGGTCGGCCAACGTTGCCCGGTGTACTCATGCTTGAAGCCATCGCACAGCTCGGTGCCTACGCGGTGTTGAGCGACCCAGCATTCGCCGGAAAGTTGCCATTGTTCGGTGGCGTTGAGAAGTCGAGATTTCGTCGTCAGGTTGTGCCCGGCGATGTTCTCGAACTTGAAGTCACGCTCGGCCGTATGTCGGCTCGTGCTGGTAAAGGTGCGGGACGAGCTCATGTCGGTGGCGAAACCGCCGCTGAAACCGAACTCCTCTTCGTCTTTGCCGACGCCTAACTCATGGCCAAAGCACTGATCGATACGCCGATCGGTGCACTCACTGTCATTGCCAACGACGTCGGTGTATGTCGCGTGTGGTTTGGCGACCTAGACGAGAATGCCAGCGGAACTGAAACTGCTGACGAGCACTTGGCAGTTGCGCTCACACAGTTGAGCGAGTACTTCGATGGCGTGCGCACGTCGTTTGATGTGGCGATTGATCGCAGCGCGCGCACTGGTTTTCGCGGAGAAGTTTTGGACGCTCTCGAAACCGTGTCGTTCGGGCAAACGATTACGTACGGCGACTTGGCGGAGCGTGTTGGCCGGCCCAAGGCTGCGCGGGCCGTAGGAAGTGCGATGGCCACAAACCCAATCGCCATCATCGTGCCTTGTCATCGAGTGCTGCCAAGCGGTGGCGGCATTGGGCAGTTTGGCGGGGGAGTACCGGCCAAAGAGTGGTTAATGCGTCGAGAGGGCAGTCTCGACTGAGGAAGTACTTAGGCCGGAGGTGGGCCGATCACAATGCAGCCGTTATGGCCACCGAAACCGAAGCTGTTCGATAGCACCGGAGCAGGAGTCCATTCGCGGGCCTCTCCCACGACGATGTCGATGGGCGCCATATCGGGATCGACGTTCTCGTAGCCCGCAGTCGGCGGAATCGCGCCCTTCTGCATGCCAAGCACAATGCCAACGGCTTCAAGTGAACCAGCACCACCAAGAGCATGACCAGTGACGCCCTTGAATGAGGTAACCGCCGGCGGTGTGTCACCAAAGACCTCGGCGATGGCGGCAGCTTCGGCAGCGTCGTTGAGTGGTGTTGAGGTTCCGTGAGCGTTGACGTAGGTGACATCGGAGGGCACAAGGCCAGCATTGGCAATGGCAGTGCGCATGCAATTGATGGCTCCAACGCCGCCAGGAGACGGGGCAGTGATGTGGTGCGCGTCAGCGTTCGACGCAGCGCCCATCAATTCCGCGAGGATCGTTGCGCCGCGAGCCTTCGCCGATTCCATTTCCTCGAGAACGAGGATGCCAGAACCTTCGGCAAGAACGAAACCGTTGCGGTCTCGGTCGAATGGGCGAGACATGTTGTCCGACGACATTGCGGTCATGTTGGTGAAGCCCGCAATGCAGGTGGGCGTCATGACAGCCTCGGAAGAGCCGGTGACCATGGCATCGCACAGACCCGACACAATGAGTCGGTACGCATTGCCAACTGACTGTGTGCCAGCGGCACAGGCGGTGCAAGTGTTTTCGCACGGGCCCTGCCATCCATACTTCATGGAGATCGCCGCTGATGCTGCGTTGGCCATGAGCATCGGGACCATAAATGGGCTGACTCGTCGAGGACCTTTGTGCTCGTTGACGAGCACCTGTTCTTCGAGGGTAGTGAGCCCGCCAATGCCGGTGCCGATCCAAACTCCTTTGCGGGTGGGATCGCCGCCGACATCACCGGACATTTTCAGTGCTTCATCGGCTGCCGCCAGCGCAAACTGAGCGAAGCGGTCGGTGCGACGTGCTTCCTTCGGGTTGGCAAAATACGGCTCAGGATCGAAGTTCTCGATGTGACGCAGCCCTTCGGGCGGGGCCGAAATCAGTCCGTTCCAGAATGCTTCGGTGCCGATGCCGCATGGGCTGACGACACCTACGCCTGTAATCGCTACCCGACGCTTGGTGCTCACCGCTTCGACATCACCAGTTCGTAGGCTTCGCCAACGGTCGTGATGTTCTCAAGCTCAGATTCGTCGACAGAAACGTCGAACTCTTCTTCAAGCTTCATGACCAGCTCGACGAGGTCGAGGCTGTCGGCGTCGAGGTCCTCGCTGAATTTGGCTTCCATCGTCACCTGTTCGGGTGAGACGGCGAGGATCTCAACGGCGCAGGCCTTGAACTTTTCGAAATCGTCACTCATCGGGTCTCCTTGGTAATCGGTGCGACAAACCTAGCCGGGGGTCGCATTGGTTTTGGTGCTGCTAGGGCTGTTAGCCGCCCATTCCGAGGCCACCATCAACCGGCAGAACGGCACCGGTGATGTAGCCGGCCTCCTCCGAGGCGAGGAAGGAAACGGCGGCGGCGATTTCGTCGGGCTGACCCATGCGGCCGAGGGGGACAGCGCTGGTGATGGAGTCGCGCATCGCGTCGTCGACGGCGGCGAACATATCGGTGGCGACAGGTCCTGGGGCGACGACATTCACGGTGACATTGCGCGACGCGAATTCATGAGCGAGTGACCGCGCAAGGCCGACAAGACCGGCCTTCGATGCTGCATAATTCGCTTGACCGGCTTGACCGACCGAGCCGACAACCGATCCGATGAAGATGATGCGACCCCAGCGAGCGCGCATCATTTTGGGAACGGCGCGACGAGCGGCACGGAATCCACCGACGAGGTTGGCGTCGATGACGTCAGAGAAATCCTCGTCAGTCATGCGCAGAACGAGTTTGTCGATAGTCATTCCAGCGTTGGACACAAGAACCTCTACCGGACCGAGTTTTTCTTCAATCTCAGTGAATGCCGCTTCAACCTGTTCGGTGTCGGTGACATCGCATTGCACGCAAAGAAGATCTCCGGCATCGGTGGGCGCAGCGCTGCGGTGGGTGATCGCAACCTTGTGGCCGGCTGCAGCGAAGGCTTTGGCGCACGCCAGTCCGATACCTCGGTTTCCGCCAGTAACCAGCACAACTCTGCTCATGAGTTTTCCTCCGGAAGATGGCCGGTCCATCGAATGATTGCGCTTGCCCAACTCATGCCTGCACCGAAACCGACAAGCAAAATGTTGTCATCGTGTTTCACACGCCCATTCTCGATCGCATCGACAAGAGCGAGGGGGATCGACGCCGATGATGTATTGCCGGTTCGGTGCAGCACCATGGCGACACGGTCCATCGGCATGTCGAGACGTGAACACGCAGATTCGATGATGCGGATGTTCGCCTGATGCGGCACAACGAGTGCAATGTCATTGGCGGCGAGGCCGGCGTCGGCCATTGACACATTGGCGGAATCAACCATCACAGCGACAGCTTTGCGGAACACTTCTTTGCCGACCATCGACATGTAGCCCCCGATGGGAGCTTCAAGAAGTTCACGGGCGGAGCCATCGGAACCAAGGTCGAATGAAATCAGTTGTCCGTCGCCTTCGACGGACTCAAGCACAACTGCGCCTGCACCGTTTCCGAAAAGAATCGCGGTATTGCGGTCGTCCTGATCAGTGACCTTGGCGAGTGTTTCGGCGCCAATCAAGAGGATCCGCTTGAGGCCCATTGCGATAAGCCCATGTGCTTGGACAAGGCCATAGACAAAGCCGGAGCATGCAGCGTTGATGTCGCATGCACCACCATTGATCTGGAGTTCTTCCTGAACCTGCGACGCGGTGGAGGGAATCTGATAGTCGGGGGTAGTAGTTGCGAGAAGGATGAAATCAATGTCAGCGCCAGTGAGGCCTGCCATATCGAGCGCTTTACGCCCGGCCTCAACGGCAAGGCCGGCAGTGGTGCCGCCGTGACGACGCTCGCGAATTCCTGTTCGCTCGGTGATCCACGCATCGGTGGTGTCGAGACGTGCTTCGAAATCTGCATTCGTGACGATGATGTCGGGGAGCGCCGTGCCCCAACCGGTGATCGTTGCGCCACTCGGGGAAGGAATAGTCATCGGTTCCTCGGGGTAAGGGTGATCACGCTGAACGCAACCAAGCTATGGGCTGGCTGGTGGTGACGCGCTCGCCTTCAACGGCAAGGACGCCCACCAAGATGCCTGCGAAGGGGGAGCGAACTTCTTGTTCGCCAACACGGCCAAGGATGGTGCCCGGGCTCAGAACAAAGCCGGGGGCTAGGTCGGCCGCTGGAGTGAAGACGCCAGCAGTTGGGCTTACGACCATGCGTTCAGTGGCGAAGAGGTGCTCACCTTCGTGCACCGCAACGCTCTCCGAGGGCGAGGCCAGTGCGGTGAGGAGTTTGTCGAGGTCTTCGGGAGTTGAAACCGCAAGCGTTGTTGTAGAGGTAAGTGTGCGCTTCGCCATGCCGGTAAGCACGCTTCCTGGACCAAGCTCAACGAAGACAGTTGCGCCGGCATCGCCAATATTGTGCAGCGTCTGGCGCCAGCGAACTGGGCTGCACAGCTGGGCATTGAGAAGTTCGGTCCACTCAGCACCGGTATGAGCTCGGGCGTCGACGTTGGCGTAGACGGGAAGGTCGGCCTCGCGAAGATCGGCCGACTCGATAGCGCTGCGCAATCGATCGCGTGCCGGAGCCATAAAGGGGGTGTGGAAGGCGCCGCTGACGGCCATCGACATCACTTTTTTGGCGCCGAGTTCTTTTGCGACAGCGGATGCTCGCGCTACCGCTTCAGGATCGCCAGCGATGACGACCTGTCCGGGAGCGTTGTAGTTGGCCACCCACACGTCGCCGTCGACGCGGGCGCAGGCAACTTCGACATCGCCATCATCGAGCCCGAGGACCGCGGCCATCGTGCCGACCCGAGCGGCAGTGGCATCGAGCATTGCAGCGCCGCGTTCTGCGACAAGCGTGAGGCCTTCTTCGAATGCCAGTGCACCTGATGCCACGAGTGCGGTGTATTCGCCAAGGCTGTGACCGGCGGCCGCAGCGGGCTCAACGCCGAGGCGTTCCACCGCGTCAAGAACGATCAAGCTGGTGAGGAATGTCGACAATTGCGCGTTGTCGGTGCGGGTGAGTTCCTCGGCTTCGGTATGGAGGAGGAGGTGCTCGAGGTCGCGGCCAAGAACGCTTGAGGCTTCAGCGACGAGTTCCCATGACGGGTGGTCTCGCCACGCGTCTCCCATGCCCGGTTTTTGTGATCCCTGGCCGGGGAAAGTGAAGACGATCATCGTGGCGGTGGTGGCTTTCGCTCGTGGGTGAAGGGCGCTGGTGCTCTGACCACTGCTCTGACCCGGATGCGGTCACTTCGGTTTCATTTTCCCAGCCGGAGCCGGGAGTGGTGTTCGTGCGGCGGGAGGGACTCGAACCCTCAAGCCCCGAAGGGCAGCGGGGTTTGAGCCCGCCCTGTATGCCAATTCCAGCACCGCCGCAGAGGTACGGACGCCACGCTACCAACTGGCCGGAGGCTGCTCTTCACTCATTGGGGTCGAGTGCCCGAGTGTCTTGGCAGCGCCGGTCCTACACTTCGCCGCCATGACAAGGGCGACATTGGAGCGGAGGCTTACCGAGATCGGTGTCCTGTTGCGCGACCTGCGTCATGAACTGGCAGTTGCCGACGAGCAACTGGCCCATTTCGCCGACGAGGCCGACGATGCTCGCCTCCGGTCGCTCGTTTCCGAGACCCCGCTCGCCGAACGGGAGCATCGCACCGCTGCTCGTCACGCCGAGGCCATGGAACGTCACCGCAACGAGGTGGTTGCCGATATTGGGCGGCTCGAGCAACAGCAGGATGATTTGCTCGACAGACTCAACGACGCCATCGGCTGAACCGGTACGATCGAAGGACGGTCCGTATTTGGTCGGGCCTCCACTCTCAAGGGGCTGCAACGTTGCCGACCCGTGTCGTCATCGCCGAAGACGAGGCGATCATCCGACTCGATCTGAAAGAGACCCTCGAAGAAGAGGGATACGAGGTCGTCGGTGAAACTGGACGGGGCGACGAAGCCGTCGCTCTCGTTCGTGACCTCAAGCCCGAAATCGCCATCCTCGACATCAAGATGCCGGGTATCGATGGGCTCACCGCAGCGAGACAAATAACTGCCGATCAGTTGTGCGCTGTATTGGTGCTCACCGCTTTCAGTCAGCGAGACCTGATCGAGGAAGCTCGCGATGCCGGAGCCCTCGCATACCTCGTGAAGCCATTTCAGCGCAGCGACCTCGTGCCGGCGATTGAGTTAGCGGTGGGACGGTTCCGCGAATTGCGGGCGCTCACCGAACAAACGAAGTCGCTCGAAGATCAACTCGAAACTCGCAAAGTGGTTGACAAGGCCAAGGGTGTCCTGATGGATGCCCACGGTTTCACTGAAGCCGACTCGTTCGCCTTTGTGCAGAAGACGGCGATGCGTGATCGCACCACGATGCGCGCCGTTGCTGAATCGATTCTCGACGGCACCCTTACTCCGGAGACTCCATGACCACGTTGATGCTCATCGACGGAAACTCGCTCACCTACCGAGCGTTCTTTGCGTTGCCGACTGACATGGCCACGGCATCTGGTCAGGTCACCAATGCGGTCTTCGGGTTCACGTCAATGCTCGTGAATCTTCTCCGAGATCAAAAGCCCGATCATCTGGCGGTGGTGTTTGACCGATCGGAACCAACCTTCCGACACGAAGCGCTTTCCACGTACAAGGGAAATCGCGATGCCACCCCCGATCTACTGCGTCAGCAGATGGGCATTGTTCGCGAAGTTGTCGAAACGCTGCGCGTTCCGGTGCTTGACCTCGTTGGATTCGAAGCCGACGACATCATCGCCACGTTGGCAACAGCAGCCGAAGCACGCAGTGACGACGTCATCATCGTCACTGGCGATCGAGACAGTTACCAACTTGTTCATGATCCTCATATCAAAGTGCTCTACAACAAGCGTGGTGTTTCTGATTACGCGTTGTATGACGAAGCAGGAATCTTCGAACGCACAGGTGTAAAGCCAACCGATTATGTGCACTACGCCGCTCTTCGTGGCGATCCCTCCGACAATCTTCCGGGTGTCCCCGGTGTTGGCGAAAAGACCGCAGCGAAACTGATCAATCAGTACGGCGGTATCGACGGTATTTATGAGCACCTCGACGAACTCACGCCGAAGTTGCGCCAGAACCTTGCCGAGAACGAAGACAAGGCTCGGATGAACATCGACTTGATGACGTTGCGTCACGACGCGCCCGTCACTGTCGACCCCGACGAACTGCAGATCGGTAATTTCGATCTTGCGGAAGTTCGACAGTTGTTCGACTTCCTTGAGTTCCGTCAATTGTTCGATCGCCTCATCGGTGTCTTGGGTGTCGCCAATGATTCGCCAGAGGCTGCCGGCGCCAGCGTTCTTGAAGCCGAGCGCACCGATGTCTCAACCCAGAAAGACGCCATTGCGTTGTTTACTGAGTTGGCGAAGACCGATGGCCCACTTGCTGCTGCTGGCGCATGGGAAGGCGACGAAGGACGCTCGGTCTTTGAGGGCATTGCAGTCGTCACCGATGCATCGATGGGTGAAGTCGCCTGGGTCGGCGCCGAAACGCTTGCGGCCCCAAAGGTTGCCGCCGCTGCTGGCGCATTGTTCGCCGATGGTGGCCGGGCTGTCGTTGCCCACGATGCCAAGGCGCTTATGCGTGGTCTCGACACCTGCGGCATCGATCTTCGTTCACTTGCACTCGACACGATGATTGCGGCCTACCTGCTCGATCCGGCCGAGCCTCGCTATTCACTCGAACCGTTGCTCGATCGTTACGCCGATGCCCGTTTGCCGCAGGAAGACGATCAGGGCGAAGGTCAGCTCGATTTCGGTGGAGCCGATACGTCAGCGCTTGCTCAGCGGGCGTCGCGGCGTGCACTTGGCGTGAATGCCCTCGTTGATCCCTTGCAGGAATCGCTCGTTGCTCGCGGACTCGCCGACCTGAATGCCGATATTGAAGTTCCGTTGGTCCGAGTGCTCGCTCGTATGGAAATCCTCGGTGTTGGTGTCGATGAGAGCGAACTTCGGAAGTTGCGCGATCAACTCGTTGCGCGTTGCGATGAACTGCGCGCGTTGATCTGGGCCGATGCTGGCGAAGAGTTCAACGTGAACTCCACCGTGAAGTTGCGAGAGATCCTTTTCGAAAAGTTGGAACTCACGCCACAGAAGAAGACGAAGACCGGTTACTCGACCGATGCAGCAACGCTCGAAAAGTTGTTGGGGGAGCATCCGATCATCGAACATCTCCTTGCCTACCGCGAGGTCGAGAAGCTTCGCTCGACCTATGGCGAGGGACTCCTCACCGAAATCGCAGCCGACGGCCGCATTCATGCGACCTTCAATCAAACTGTTGCGAGAACAGGTCGTCTCAGCTCTGACGCTCCGAACCTTCACAACATTCCGGTGCGAAGCGAGCTTGGGCGCGAATTCCGCAAGGCGTTTGTTCCGGCGAAGGGTTACACGCTCCTCATCGCCGACTACAACCAGATCGAACTCCGGTGCATCGCCCACTTGGCGGAAGATCCAGGTTTGATAGGTGCGTTTGAATCGGGTGAAGACATTCACAACGCAACGGCAGCTCGTGTGTTCGACGTCGATCCCACCACGGTCACCATCGAGCAACGCTCCAAAGCAAAGATGGTCAGTTACGGATTGGCCTATGGCATGGAGGCGTTTGGCCTCGCGCAACGCTTGGGTGTTTCCATTGGAGAAGCGCAGCAAATCCTCGACGCGTACTTCGTGGCTTTCCCTGCCGTGCATGATTACATGGAACGCACGGTCGCTGAAGCCCGCGAAAAGGGCTACACCGAAACGCTCTTCGGGCGGCGTCGTCAGATTCCTGAACTTGCTTCGGATAATTTTCGAATTCGTCAAGCGGGCGAGCGTCAAGCGATGAACGCCGGCATCCAAGGTCTTGCTGCTGACATCTTTAAGGTCGCACTCATTCGTCTTGATCGCGCGCTCGATGCTGGTGGCTCAACCACTCGTCTGATCTTGCAGGTGCACGACGAGGTCATTTGCGAAGTGCCGCCTGCTGATCTCGACGCGGTTACCGCAATCGTCCTCGAAGCAATGTCCGGTGCATTTGATCTTCGGGTTCCGCTTGAAGTGAACCTCTCACATGGCGACTCGTGGGCTGCAGCCAAAGGTTGATGTGACTGACGCTGCCGAAGGCCATTGGTTCGAAGGCATCGCCGATCATCTCGGCACCTCCTACCTTCGCTATTCCTTCACGATGGGTACGGCCAACGAGGTCGACTTCCTTGTCGATGAACTTGGTTTGAAGCCCGGCATGCGAGTTCTCGATGTTGGGTGTGGTCCTGGACGCCATGCCTACGCGCTCGCCGAGCGCGGCATTGCGGTTCACGGCGTCGACATTGCCCAGACCTTCATTGAACTCGCTCGTGCCGGAGCGCCTGAAGGTGCCACCTTTGAGCGACTCGATGCCCGAGCCCTGCCGTTCGACGCTGAGTTCGATGCGGTGATTTCTCTCTGCCAGGGCGCCTTTGGCCTTGCCGGGGGAGCGACTGCGGTTGGTCCCGACCCCGACGGCATCGTGCTCGACGGCATGGCCCGAGCCCTCCGCCCCGGTGGGCGTATCGCCGTTTCGGCCTTCTCCTCCTATTTCCAGATCCGTTGGCTTGAAGACATCGACACCTTCGATGCCGATGCTGGCGTGAATCACGAATCGGCCCCGCTCCGGGCCCCTGATGGCACCGAAACCAACCGAGACCTATGGACGACCTGCTTCACGCCCCGTGAGCTGCGATTGCTCGCCGGTCGGGCCGGATTGCAGGTCGATGCGGTCTGGTCGGTGACCCCGGGGGAGTACGCCCGCCGGACTCCCGAGATCGATCGGCCCGAGTTTCTTCTCGTGGCCACTCGTCCACCGGCCTGACCTGCCATTTGCGGGCTGGCGGCCCCTGTGGACAGGGGTCTAGCCTTGCCGTTCTTCCTCGTGCCTGTGAGGGAGTTGTCCCATCCCCTACTTCCTGTCCATCGAAGAGAGAACACCCGTGTCCGAGCAGTCCACCATTGAAGAGGCCACACCGGCCGCCACCCCCGCCGTTGAAGCACCCGCAGACATGGGGAGTTTCGCAGCCGACGGCACCTACGTTCCGCGTCAGGTGATCGAAGACGATCTTGGTGGAATGTCGCTCGACGATGCGTACACCGCATCAATGGTGCAGGTTGAAGACGGACAGATTGTCCAAGGCACCGTGGTCAAGGTTGACCGCGACGAAGTTCTTCTCGACATTGGTTATAAGTCTGAAGGCGTCATCCCTTCTCGCGAGCTTTCGATTCGCAATGACGTCGATCCCTCCGAAATCGTTTCAATGGGCGAGGTCATCGAGGCACTCGTTCTTCAGAAGGAAGACAAAGAAGGTCGTCTCGTTCTTTCGAAGAAGCGCGCACAGTACGAGCGGGCCTGGGGAACGATCGAAAAGATCAAAGAAGAAGACGGCGTCGTCAGCGGCCCGGTCATCGAGGTCGTCAAGGGCGGTCTCATTATTGACATCGGCCTTCGTGGCTTCCTTCCCGCATCACTTGTTGAACTGCGTCGCGTTCGCGACCTTGCGCCCTACGTCGGCCGCACCCTCGAAGCCAAGATCATTGAACTCGACAAGAACCGCAACAACGTTGTGCTCTCGCGTCGGGGCTGGCTCGAAGAGACCCAGAAGGAACAGCGCGAGGACTTCCTTGCCAACCTCAAGCCCGGCGAGAACCGTCGCGGTGTTGTGTCTTCAGTTGTGAACTTCGGTGCATTCGTCGACCTCGGCGGCATGGATGGCCTCGTTCACGTTTCCGAGCTGTCGTGGAAGCACGTTGATCATCCCGGTTCCGTTGTGCAGGTTGGCGATGAAATCGACGTTCAGGTCCTCGAGGTTGATCTCGACCGCGAGCGCATCAGCCTTTCGCTCAAGGCCACCCAGCAGGATCCGTGGCAGGAATTCGCCACGGCCCATCAGGTTGGCGAACTCGTCTACGGCCGTGTCACCAAGCTCGTTCCGTTTGGTTCCTTTGTGCAGGTTGGCGAGGGCATCGAAGGCCTTGTGCACATTTCGGAAATGTCGGCTCACCATGTCGATCTTCCCGAGCAGGTCGTCACACCGGGCGAAGAACTCTGGGTCAAGATCATCGACCTCGACCTTCAGCGTCGCCGTATCAGCCTCTCCATCAAACAGGCTGCCGAAGGTGGCGTTGTTGCTGCTGAGTATCAGGAGCACTTCGGTGAGCATGCGTATGACACCGAGGGCAACTACATCGGTGGCGAGACCACTGAAGCTCAGGAAGCGTGGGCCGAGTACTACGCCGAACAGGGCGATACCTCGATTCCGCCGGTGCCGACAACTGCTGAGGTCGCTGCCGAGGCCGAGGCCGAGGCCCCTGAGGTCGCCGCCCCCGAGGCCGACGCCGCCGAGTGAGTCTCACCGGCCAAGGCCGGTGATCAATCGAGACGCACGATCCCTAAACGCAGCGCGGTGAGAACCGCCTGCGTTCGATCGCGCGCATCGAGCTTTTGGTAAATCGACGCGAGGTGATTCTTCACGGTCTTTTGCGAAAGATAGAGCCGTGAGGCCACCTCCGGTGTCGAGCATCCGTCGCAGATCGCCTGGAGGACTTCTTCTTCCCGGCGGGTGACGGTGATGGGATAACCCCGCCAATCGGTAAGGGCGGGACGGGTTGGGTGCATCGCTGTGTTGGTCATGCACTACTTGTCGGCAGAGTCGGCAAAAGTGTGAGCGAAATACGCGGAAAAACATTGAGACGCGCTCTGGTACGTTCCGGCGATGCTTCTACTTGGCCTCACCGGCGGTATCGGTTCGGGAAAGTCGACGGTCTCAGCGGAGTTTGCTCGCCGTGGTGCGATTGTCATTGATGCCGATCTGGTCGTTCGCGAACTTCAGTCACCTGGCGGCGCTGTATTGGCCGCAATGGTCGAACACTTCGGCGACACGATCCTTTCCACCGACGGAACGCTGAACCGTCAGGCCGTTGCCGACATTGTGTTCAACGATCCCGAGCAGTTGAAAGCACTCAACGCGATCGTGCATCCGAAGGTTGGCGAGGAAATTGACGGGCGAATTGAAGCGCAACGCGAAAGCGACAATGTCGTGATTCTCGACGTCCCACTGCTCGTTGAATCGAAGGCGTACGAGACCGAAGGAATCATCGTCGTTGACACCGATCCAGAGATTGCAGTGCAGCGTCTCGTCGAGTTCCGTGGTTTCAATGCAGACGACGCGCGTGCTCGGATGAAACTTCAGGCAACGCGTGAAGAGCGACGTGCGGTGGCCGCGTTCATCGTTCCCAACGACGGAACACAAGAAGAGCTGATGACACATATCGACGAGTGCTGGAACTGGATTGAGTCCAAGCGAAACGCTGGTTGAGACTGTTTAGAGCCCGAGGCGTCGGGCGAGGTCGCTCATTATTTGTCGATTGGGGTCAACGCGTTCGCGAACGGCTTTCCATTCATCGAGTCTCGGGTACATCTGTGGCAAGAGTTCAGGGCGAACGCGGCTGTCTTTTGCAAGGTAAATGCGTCCGCCAACGCCAACCACAAGGTTGTCGAGGCGGTCGAGGAGTGGCCCGAGTCCGGGAACGCCGGCGGGGATATCGAGCGCAAGTGTCCAGCCGCCTGCAGGAAAGGATAGAGGCGCAGCATTTCCTTCACCGAATGATTTCAACACTGCGAGGAACGATGTGCAGCCAGACTGACTGATCTCTTCAACAATTGTGAAGAGTGTCCTTGTGGCGTCGAACGGGATCACGAACTGCCATTGCAGGAAGCCTGCTGGTCCGTAGATCCGATTCCAACCGCGAACCATGTCGAGCGGATGGAAGAACGTCGAAATCGACTGGATCTCGTCACGGCGCTCAACAGGCGCTTTGCGGAACCACAATTCGTTGAACGCGCGAATCGAAAGTTTGTTGAGCAGACCGGCCGGCATGAACGGCGGTGCGCTTACGATTTCGCCGGCGCTGTATTTGTATGGATCAGCACCGATCTTGGTTGCTGCTTCTTCCGCGCTGGCGAACCGGCCACGAGTGAGTACTGAGCGACCCATATTCGTGCCGGTGGCCATCAGGTCGATCCAGGCCACCGAATAGTCGTAGAGGTGATCGCCGGTTCGCATGAGTTCGCACACTGCATCGAGATCGGAAGCGCGATCAGTGTCGACAACAAGTTGGCTTGAACCAATGCGAGGACAACGGAAGGTGGCATCAAGGATGACTCCGGTCAGACCCATGCCGCCCGCCGTGGCCCAGAACAGTTCCGGGTCGCGATCAGGGCCGATCTCAACGACCGAACCGTCGGCGAGTTGAAGATGCAACGAAACGACGTGATTGCACCAGGAACCTTTGAGGTGGTGGTTCTTGCCGTGGATGTCTGCAGCGATTGCGCCGCCGACGGTGACATAGCGAGTGCCAGGAGTTACCGGCACGAACAAACCCTGTGGCACAAGTGCGTGCAGGAGCCGATCGATACTTGCGCCGGCATCGGCGGTAACGAGCACAGTGTCGGAGTTCGGATCCGATTCATGAATTGTGAATGCAGTGACATCGGTGGTTTCGATGACGGTTCCGCCGGCGTTTTGGGCCGCGTCGCCGTAGCTGCGGCCAAGGCCACGCGCAATCAGGCCGCGCTCGAACGAGGTGGGAAGCGCACGCTGTAGTTCGATGGGTGAGGTGGGTCGACGAACATCCGCGCCTGAAGGAGCGGTGCGACCCCAGCCGAAGAGTTCGACCGAAGAGGGAACGGCCCGAGAGGCCGCCGGTTCAGGAGGCGTAGACGGCACAGACGTAGATGGTGGCCCAGATCGCACCAGCGACGAGAAGGGTTCGGTCGGAAAAAACAAGGTTCTCGGGTTCGGCACCCTTTCCCTGTTCGAGTAGCAGTGCGTAGCGAAGGATTGCGATGGCAAACGGGACGATTGAGATCTGGAAAAGAACAGAACCACTTGTTGATTCCTGCGCTGAAGCAAACGCCCACAGGCAGTACGTGATGACGGTTCCGGCAGAGAACACGGCCTTCAAGTAGTTGAGATAATGCGGGGTGTAGGCCGCGAGAGCAGGACGAATCGTTGCGGCATCCTCTCCGAGTTCCGCTCGTTCGCCAGCACGCTTTCCTGTGACCATAAAGAGGGCACCGAAACTCGTAACGATGAAGAACCATTCTGAGATCGGTAGTCCAGTTGCCGTTGCTCCGCCGATTGCACGAAGAACGAATCCGGCAGCAACCGCGACGATGTCGAGAATGGGCATGCTCTTGAGCCACAGTGAATAAACAGTGGTGAGTGCAAGGTACGCGAGGATCGTGAATCCAAAGTCGCGGCGGATAAGGAATGAGCCACCGATGGCCACGGCGAGCAGAACGGCAGCGAGAACATACGCAAGGCCGACCGGAACGATGCCTGCGGCGATAGGGCGGTTCTTCTTTACCGGGTGACGGCGATCGGACTCGATGTCCATCGCGTCGTTGAGAAGGTATGTGGCGCTTGCTGCCGCGCAGAAGCAGCCGAAGGCGCCAAGCGCATGAAGGTCGGTAGCCCTGTTATCGAAAAGTCCTGCGGCGACCGGAGCGGCAAAAACGAGGACGTTCTTGATCCACTGCTTTGGACGCAGTTCTCGGACAACTCCACCGAGAAGTGAGGGGTGGGGGGCAGTTGCGGCTGTCATCTCAGGTGGCGCTCACCCTGCGCCACAGGAAACGAGGAAGATGACGGAGGGTGAGGAACATCGGCATCATGATCGACGGTGCCCAGATGATTTCCTTGTTCTTCTGGAGACCATTGATGACGGTGTCGGCGATTTTGTCTGGAGTCGTTGCAAACGGCGCGGGCTTCATACCTTCGGTCATGTGCGTGTGCACGAAACCAGGACGAACGACAACACATCGCGCGCCAGTCCCAATGAGGGCGTCGCCGAGGGCTTGGCTAAAAGAATCCATCCCCGCCTTTGATGAGGCGTAGATCATGTTCTCTGCACGAGAGCGGACACCGGCAACTGAGGTGATGGAAAGAATCGTTCCATGACCCTGCTTACGAAGTTGCACAGCCGAGGCGAGACCGGCGGAAACGGCGCCACCGAAATTGGTTTGCACGACCCGAGCGGCGAAGACCGGATCGGTATCGATTTCTGCATGACCATCGAGAATGCCGAACGCGAGGATGACCATGTCGATATCGCCCATACGTTCAGCAGCAGCGTCGATGACCTTGGTATGTGAGGCGGGATCAAGCGCATCGAAGTCGATCGTGTCAGCATCGACTCCGGCAGAACGGAGACGATTGAGGGTGGTGGTCGCCGAAGCGGGCGAGCGAACGCCGAGCACGACCTTTTTGCATCGACTGGCCACAAGCCGGTCGACGATCGCCAAAGCAATTTCGGAGTTTCCACCGAGTACCAGTACCGATTGCACCGAACCCAAAGCGTCGCGCATGTGTGTCGTTCCTCTTCCAGGGTCACGGGCCGTTTGATCAAGGTTAGACGGCGACCGCCGAAGTGCCGGGAGCAATGGTCTCCACCCTTCGTAGACTCGTCCGATGCCGCCGTTTCGACTCGTTTCTGATTTTCAGCCCGCTGGGGATCAGCCCAAGGCGATCGAGGGACTAACGGCAAGCATCGAAGCGGGAAATCGCTTCCAAACGCTTCTCGGAATCACTGGTTCCGGTAAGAGCGCAACCATTGCGTGGACAATTGAAAAGTTGCAGCGCCCGACATTGGTCATGGCGCCAAATAAATCGTTGGCTGCCCAGTTGGCCAACGAGTTCCGCGAGTTCTTTCCCGAGAATCGAGTCGAGTACTTCGTTTCCTATTACGACTATTACCAGCCTGAGGCCTACATGCCGGCCTCTGATACCTACATCGAGAAGGACTCGTCGGTAAACGATGAGATCGAGCGATTGCGTCACGCAGCAACTTCGGCGTTGTTGTCTCGCCGAGACACGATCGTGGTTGCGTCGGTGTCGTGTATTTATGGCCTCGGCAATCCTGCGGAATATGCCGACCAAATGTTGGTGATTCGTCAGGGTGAAACCCACGAGCAGCGCGCCATTCTGGGTCGACTTGTCGACATGCAGTACGAACGCAACGACATGAACCTGATTCGTGGAAAATTCCGCGTCCGTGGCGACACCATCGAGATTCATCCGGCATATGACGAAACCGCGATCCGCATCGAGCTCTTTGGCGACGACATTGAGCGGATCATTGTGGTTGACCCACTCACCGGTGAGAAGATCACCGAACTCGAAGAGCTTGTTGTGTTCCCGGCAACGCATTACGCCGCAAGTGACGAACGCATGCGCACCGCTATGACACGTATCGAAGCAGAGTTGCAGCAACAACTGGCCAAGTTCGAAGGCGAAAACAAACTTCTTGAAGCGCAGCGTCTGCGGATGCGAACCCAATACGACCTCGAGATGATGGCGGAGCTCGGATTCTGCAACGGCATCGAGAACTACTCGGCCCACATCGATGGCCGCGAACCAGGGGAGGCGCCGTACACGCTTCTTGACTATTTCCCCGACGACTTCCTCGTCGTCATGGACGAAAGCCATCAGGCAGTTCCGCAGGTGCGTGGCCAGTACGCCGGCGACCGTTCTCGCAAGCAGACCCTGATCGAGCACGGATTTCGCCTTCCATCAGCTGCAGACAACCGCCCACTGACCTTTGACGAGGTCATGGGCCGCATTGGTCAGGTGGTGTTCCTCTCCGCGACGCCGGGACCATTCGAACTCGAGAACTCTTCAGCCATCGTCGAGCAAGTTGTTCGTCCCACCGGTCTGGTTGACCCTGAGATCGTGGTCAAGCCCACGAAGGGCCAGATCGACGACCTCATCGAACAGATCAACAAGCGCGTCACCAACGGCGACCGCGTACTCGTCACGACGCTCACCAAGAAGATGTCAGAGGATCTCACTGACTATCTCCTTGAACTTGGCGTGAAGGTCCGCTATCTCCACAGCGAGGTCGACACCATCGAGCGCATCGAGATCCTTCGCGACCTTCGCCTCGGTGAATTCGATGTATTGATTGGCATCAACCTCCTTCGTGAAGGTCTCGATCTTCCCGAAGTGTCTCTGGTCGCAATTCTCGATGCCGATAAGGAAGGTTTCCTCCGTTCGGAAACCGCTCTTGTTCAGACCATCGGACGTGCTGCTCGAAATGTTGATGGTCAGGTCATCATGTACGCCGACAAGATCACAGATTCCATGCAGCGGGCCATTTCCGAAACGAATCGTCGTCGTGGGCTACAAGAGGCCTATAACAGAGAACACGGCATCAACCCGCAAACCATTCGCAAGGCTGTCACCGACATCCTCGCGACACTTCGAGGAACCTCAGGTGCTCCGGTTCCCGGGAACGGCAAAAGATCAACTGCTCGCGACAAGGTGCGCTCGAATCTTGCTGAACTGCCGGCCGATGAACTTGGTCGTTTGGTTCTGACCCTCGAGGAAGAGATGAAGGAAGCTGCGGCCGACCTTCGTTTCGAATACGCGGCTCGACTCCGAGATGAAATCAAGGAACTGCGTCGGGAACTTCGCGAAGTGGGCTGAACCCCCGCTCCGGGCATCGTTCTGATTCGGGGCGACAGTAGGCTCCCGCCGTGGATCAACTGGTCATTCGTGGTGCCCGAGAGCACAACCTTCGCAACGTCTCGATTGAACTTCCCCGAGATCGCCTCATTGTTTTCACCGGCCTATCTGGTTCGGGCAAGTCATCTCTTGCGTTCGACACGATCTACGCCGAAGGCCAGCGCCGCTACGTCGAGTCGTTGTCGGCCTATGCCCGTCAGTTCCTTGGCCAGATGGATAAGCCCGATGTCGATTTCATCGAGGGTTTGTCGCCGGCAATCTCCATTGACCAGAAGTCGGCCTCCCGCAACCCCCGTTCCACCGTCGGAACGATCACCGAGGTCTACGACTACCTCCGTCTGCTCTATGCCCGCATCGGGGTTCCGCATTGCCCGGCGGATGGCTCGGTCATTAAGCGACAGACCCCGCAGCAGATTGTCGATCGAGTCCTCGAACTTCCCGACGGCACCAAGTTCCAGGTCCTTGCCCCAGTCGTGCGTGGCCGCAAAGGCACCTATGACACGCTGCTCGCCGACTTGGCCTCGCAGGGCTTTGCCCGCGCCATCATCGACGGCGAACTGCATGAACTCACCGACAAGATCGAACTGGCTCGTTATGAGCAGCACACCATTCAGATCGTGGTCGATCGCCTCGTGAAGAAGGCCGGCATCGATCGCCGTCTCACTGATTCGCTTGAAACCGCGCTGCGTATTGCCGAAGGCGTTGCGGAAGTGCAGATCGTGGGCGGGGGAGACGACTCCGGTCTCGACGATGAAATCCTCACCTTCTCTCAACATCTGGGATGCCCATCGTGTGGTCTGAGTTATGAAGAACTCGCTCCGCGAAACTTTTCGTTCAACTCTCCGTATGGCGCGTGTGAGCACTGCGATGGTCTGGGCACAAAGTTCGAGGTCGATGCCGAACTCGTCATCCCCAATCCCGATCTCAGCGTTACCGAAGGAGCGCTTGCGCCTTGGGCCACTGCTCGCACCCAGTATTTCGGCCGACTGCTCGAGTCGGTATGCGATGTCTACGAGATCGACCCCGATGTTCCCTTCGACAAGTTGCCAAAGAAGCAACAGAAACTGCTGTTGCATGGCACAGGTGCCACTGGCCGAGTGCAGGTGCGGTACAAGAACCGTTATGGCCGTCAGCGTTCGTACGACGCCAAGTTCGAAGGTCTCGTTCCTTGGCTGCAGCGTCGCCATTCCGATGCAGAGAGCGATGCGCAGCGCGAACAGATCGAGGGCTACATGCGCGAAGTGCCGTGTCCTGATTGTGAAGGCTCACGGCTTGCTCCGTTCAGTCTCGGCGTCACCATCGACGGTCACTCAATCGCAGAGATCTGCGCAATGTCGATTGGCGATGCTGCTGCGGCTCTCAACGGCCTGAAACTTTCTGAACGTGATCGCATGATCGCCGAGCGAGTGGTGAAAGAAGTCAACGCTCGTATGGGCTTCTTGCTTGACGTGGGTCTCGACTACCTCTCGCTGTCACGGTCGGCCGCAACACTTGCTGGCGGGGAAGCGCAACGCATCCGACTTGCATCCCAGATCGGTTCTGGACTTGTTGGGGTGCTGTATGTGCTCGACGAACCTTCAATCGGGTTGCACCAGCGCGACAACAAACGACTGATCGACACATTGATGCGTCTCCGAGAACTGGGTAACACCGTGCTCGTCGTCGAACATGACGAAGAGACCATCAAGGTGGCTGACTATGTCGTCGATATCGGTCCTGGCGCGGGTGAACACGGTGGCGACATTGTCTACGCGGGTCCAGTCAAGGGCTTGCTGAAGTCCAAAGAATCAGTGACGGGTCAGTACCTGTCGGGACGTCGATCAATTCCTGTCCCAGAGATGCGTCGTTCTCCGGGTGCAGATCAACTCGTAGTGCGCGGTGCTCGCGAACACAACCTTAAGAACGTCGATGTTGAGTTCCCACTGCACACCTTCATTGCGGTCACCGGCGTGTCGGGTTCAGGCAAGTCCACCTTGGTGAACGACATCCTGCACCGTGCCCTCATGCAGAAGGTCTACGGATCAAAGACACCGCCAGGCCTGCACAAGAGCGTCGAAGGAATGGAACTGGTCGACAAGGTCATCAACATTGATCAGTCACCGATTGGACGCACGCCGCGTTCGAATCCCGCCACCTACATCGGCGTGTTCGATCACATCCGCAAGCTGTTCGCTCAGACCCATGAAGCAAAGGTTCGTGGGTATCTGCCCGGTCGGTTCTCGTTCAATGTGGCCGGCGGCCGCTGCGAAGCCTGCTCAGGCGACGGCACGATCAAGATCGAAATGCATTTCCTTCCCGATGTCTACGTGCCATGCGAAGTGTGCAAGGGAGCTCGCTACAACCGCGACACGCTCGATATCACCTTCAAAGATCACAACATCTCCGACATTCTCAGCATGAGTTGCGAGGAAGGGGTCGAGTTCTTCGCCAACCAGCCTGCTATCGCTCGTCATCTGCAGACGTTGGTCGATGTCGGTCTTGGCTATGTGCGACTCGGCCAGCCGGCCACAACGCTTTCTGGTGGTGAGGCACAACGAGTCAAGCTCGCCAGCGAACTTTCGAAGCGTTCAACTGGTCGAACCGTGTACATCCTTGATGAGCCGACCACGGGCCTTCACTTCGAAGACATCCGCAAACTTCTCACTGTGCTTTCCCGTCTTGTCGATCAGGGCAACACCGTGCTGGTGATCGAACACAACCTCGACGTCATCAAGACTGCTGACTGGTTGATCGATCTTGGTCCGGAGGGCGGAAGCGGCGGTGGCTCGGTACTCGTCGAAGGCACACCAGAAAAGGTTGCCGCTACAAAGAAGAGTTACACGGGACAGTTCCTGCGGCCGCTGTTAGGTATGGACTGACGAACAACTCGCCGAGCAGATGTTTGCTCAGGTGATTTGCAGCATGCGGTCGAGCGCGACCTTCGCCCACTCAGTGGTGTCGGGGTCAACCGTGATGCGATTGACGACCTTGCCGTTCACGAGGTTCTCAAGCACCCAGCACAGATGTGGTCCATCGATGCGGAACATCGTCGAGCACGGGCACACAAGCGGATCAAGCGACACCACGGTCTTATCGGGCGTTTCGTTGTTCAGTCGGTTCGTGAGGTGGATCTCGGTACCGACACCAATGACGGCGCCCACCGGTGCGTTCTCGATGGCGCGAATGATGAAGTCGGTCGAACCGACCTGATCGGCCAGTTCGCACACATCGTGCGCGCATTCGGGATGCACAACCACGATGCCGTCGGGGTTTGCCTCTCGGAACGCCGCGATGTGCTCGGGGCGGAAGCGCTGATGCACCGAGCAATGGCCCTTCCACAGAAGGAAGGTGGAGTCCTTCACATCGGCTTCGGTCAACCCACCGTGTTCGCGTCGAGGATCCCACACGCGCATTTGGTCGTGAGAGAAACCAAGGTCGATCGCGGTATTGCGGCCGAGGTGTTGGTCGGGGAAGAACAGCACCTGCTCGCCACCGGCTCCGTCCTCGGCGCGATCGCCGAGCGAAAGTGCCCATTCAAGAACGGCGCGCGCATTTGAAGAGGTGCATACCGCTCCACCGTGTTCACCCACGAATGCCTTCAGCGCTGCCGAGGAGTTCATGTAGGTGATGGGGATGACCTTCGAGATGTCGGTCGTGGCGGCGAGGGTTTCCCACGCTTCGGTGACTTCTTCGAGATCGGCCATATCGGCCATCGAGCAGCCCGCGTTGAGGTCGGGGAGGATCACCGCTTGGTGGTCGCCGGTGAGGATGTCCGCCGACTCGGCCATGAAGTGCACACCACAGAAGACGATGTACTCGGCCTGCGGCTGTTCCTGTGCGAGCACCGAGAGGCGGAAAGAGTCACCGCGCGCATCGGCCCATTCCATGACCTCATCGCGCTGATAGTGGTGACCGAGGATGAAGAGGCGGTCGCCAAGGGTGGCCTTGGCCGCAGCGATGCGATCGGCGAGTTCGCCGGGTGTGGCGTCTGTGTAGCGCTCACCGAGCGGTAGTTGGAGGCGAAGCATGTTGTGGTGCACTCCCTGAAAGGACGGGGAGATCCGATGAGTGGCCGGTGGGGGCAGCCTGGTCGCCACGCCACGGGGTTGTCGGCCTCGGGTCTCGATATGTCGCCGGATACCAGGCCGGCTTCAACAGTGTACGCACTGAACGGCTTGTTTGCCTCTGATGGCCCATACGATCGTGGGAATGGTGCAGCGACCGCCGGCCGGCACGATTCCTGACGAGCCCGGCTCGTATCAATTCAAGGACATCAACGGTCGCGTCATTTATGTGGGCAAGGCCAAGAGCCTTCGGTCGCGACTGTCGAACTATTTCCAAGATCCGGTCCATCTCGCGCCCCGCACCGCTCAGATGGTGGCCACGGCCGAGACGGTCGAATGGATTCAGGTGCGCAACGAACTCGAAGCGCTCATGCTCGAGTACAGCCTGATCAAACAACACGAGCCCCGGTTCAACATCGACCTTCGGGACGACAAGAGTTATCCATTCCTGGCTGTCACGGTCGACGATGAATGGCCAAGAGCCACTGTGATGCGCGGCGATAAGCGCAAGGGCACTCGCTACTTCGGCCCGTACGCCGCGGCATGGGCAATCCGCGAAACCCTCGATCAATTGTTGCGAACGTTCCCGGTGCGAACGTGCTCGGACACGAAGCTTTCTCGTCACGCCAAACTCGGTCGGCCGTGTTTGCTATTTCACATTGAGAAGTGCAGTGGTCCGTGTGTTGGCGAGATCACGCCAGAGAAGTACGAATCGCTGGTTCGCGATCTCATCCGCTTCCTTGATGGCGATACCGATGAAGTGATTTCTCGTCTTGAAGTTGAGATGCAGTTGGCCAGCGATGAACTCGAGTTTGAGCGTGCAGCGCGTCTGCGCGATCGCCTCGGTGCTGTTCGTAAGGTTATTGAACGTCAGCAGATGGTCCTGGAAAAAGACGAAGACCTCGACGTCGTTGGTCTTGCCGGCGATGAACTTGAAGCGTCGGTGCAGGTGTTCTTCGTTCGCAAAGGTCGCGTGGTTGGCCGCAAGGGCTACGTGCTTGATCGCAAAGAAGATCTTTCCGACAGCGAACTCGTCGACTGCATTCTTGAACGTCTCTATGGCGATCCACCGCCCCTCGGGGTTCCCAAAGAGGTGCTGGTGCCGTTCGAAAGTGCGAACCCAGGTCTTTACGAAGAGTTCTTGAGTTCTCAGCGCGGCTCCAAGGTCAGCATTCGTATTCCGCATCGTGGCGATAAGCGCGAACTCATGGCGACGGTGACAAAGAACGCCACTGAGGAATTCTCTCGGCACCGTTTGAAGCGCGCTGCCGATCACAACAGTCGTGCGCGTGCCCTCAATGATCTTCAAGAACACTTGGGTCTGCCCGAAGCTCCGTTGCGGATTGAGTGTTACGACATGAGCCACATTCAGGGCAGCGACTATGTCGGCTCGATGGTCGTCATGGAAGACGGTTTGCCCAACAAGCGCGAATACCGTCGATTCAAAATCAAGAGCAATCAGGGCAACGATGATTTCGCTGCTATGGAAGAAGTGCTCACCCGTCGCTTGAGCGCTTATCTCGAAGAGCGCAGTAAGCCGGTTGCCGAACGATCAGGGAAGTTTGCCTATCCGCCGCAACTGCTACTGGTCGACGGCGGCAAGGGCCAGCTCAGCGTTGCGGTGAAGGTGCTCGAGGAACTCGGACTCGAAGAGGAGATTCCCGTCGCGTCACTGGCAAAGCGATTCGAAGAGGTGTATCTGCCACATCGTTCCGAGCCAGTCGAAGTTCCGCGGGGGAGCGACGCGCTGTATCTGCTGCAACGCATCCGCGATGAGGCTCACCGATTCGCAGTTTCGTTCCACCGCGAACTTCGTGGCAAGCGCATGACGAAGTCAGTCCTTGATGACATTCCCGGTCTTGGCGAGGCGCGTCGAACGCGCCTTCTCAAAGAACTTGGGGGAGTGACGGCAGTGAAACGAGCAACTGAAGAGGAACTCAAGGCTCTTGCCTGGCTGCCCGATTCGGTTGGCCAAGCGGTTTGGGACAAGATCCATGTTCCTTCTCGTCGAGACTCGCGCTGAATCGGAGATTTCGTGTCTGAACCTGATGCCAATGCCCAACTGTGGGAAGCGCATGCCGACTGGTGGCAGCGCGAGTTCACCGACGGTGTTGATCCCGAATACACCGAGCAAATCATTCCGCTCATTCTTGAGTGGACCGAAGGCTTCGAGCGCGTGCTCGAAGTTGGCACCGGTGAAGGTCAGGTCGCTCGTGCAATTGCGGCGACGCACGGCGCAACGGTTATCGGTATTGATCCAACAGTCAATCAAATCGATGAAGCCATTCGTCGTGGCGGCGGCCCCGAGTACCAACTCGCAGGCGCTGAATCACTTCCATTCGACGACGCGTCGTTCGACGCCGTCGTGTGCTGTCTCGTGTTCGAACACATCGACGCTGTCGACGAAGCGCTCGCTGAAGTTGCGCGCGTGTTGCGCCCGGGCGGAAGGTTCATCTTCTGCCTGAACCATCCGTTGTTGCAGACGCCCGGTTCGGGATGGATCGACGATCAGATTCTTGACCCGCCCGAGCAGTATTGGCGCATCGGTCCGTACCTCACAGAGCAGGCCACGATCGAAGAGGTTGAAAAGGATGTATTCATCCGTTTCGTGCATCGGCCTCTCAGCCGCTACATCAACGCCATGGCCGATTCAGGGCTTGCGCTGGAACGCATGATTGAACCCGCGCCGCCGCAGGGCTTCATCAATCGAGCTCCGGAGTACACCGAAGTCACGACCATCCCGCGGTTGCTGACGTTGGTGGCTCAACGCCGGTAGCGTTCAGGCGGTGAGCGACTTCGTTGTGATCACGGGATTATCGGGAGCCGGACGCTCTCAAGCCGCGGACGTCCTCGAAGATCTCGGCTGGTACATCATCGATAATTTGCCGCCAGCGCTTATTGGTCGCGTTGCCGACTTTGCCGATGCCCCCGATGCCACCATTACCAATGTCGTGCTGGTTGTCGGCACCGGCCCCTATCACTCTGAAGCGTTGCCGGCCCTCGACGCGCTCCGTCGCCAGGGCAACCGACTTCGGATCGTGTTTCTTGAAGCGGCAACTGACGAACTCGTGCGCCGCTACGAAAGCACCCGTCGCCGTCATCCGCTTGCTGCTGAAGATCGTTCTCTCGCTGAATCAATTCAGGAAGAGCGTCGAGTTCTGGAATCGGTGAAGGCCGAGGCCGATGTCGTCATCGACACCACCGAACTCAACGTTCATCAACTCCGTGCCCGCATGCTCGACCTCTTTGCGGCCGATGCACCTGCCGGCGGCATGCAGACCACGGTGCTGTCCTTTGGCTACAAGCACGGGCTTCCCCTCGACACCGATTTAGTCATCGATTGCCGTTTCCTCCCGAATCCCCACTGGGTCGAGGAACTGCGGCCGTTCACCGGTCTCGATGAATCCGTTCGTGACTACGTGCTTTCCCAGCCGCTCACCTCAGAGTTCCTCGCACAGATCAATGGTCTGCTCGAGACGCTGTTGCCGGCCTATGTGGCCGAAGGAAAGAGCTATCTCACGGTGGCTTTTGGGTGCACCGGTGGGCGCCATCGGTCAGTTGCAATTGCCGAAGCGGTGGCCGAAGCCCTTCGCGAACGGGGATTTCACCTTCGGGTCACCCACCGAGACCTCGACCGCTGACATCATCGCGGTCGCCGATTCTGCGAAAATCGGTCGGGCCGGAGTCAGACCGGCGAAACGCGTGCGCCGACTGGCGTAACGTCGGTCCATCTCGTCACTAAAGCCGTCGACCGTCGACGGCCAACCCAGGAGGCAGTGCCCACAATGACCATCCGTGTTGGCATCAATGGCTTCGGTCGCATCGGCCGCAACTTTTTCCGGGCGGTGAGGCAGTCCGGCGCTGATGTCGAGATCGTTGCCGCCAACGATCTGGGTTCGGTTCCGGCCATGGCCCACCTGCTCAAGTACGACACGGTTATGGGTCGCCTCGACGCAACCGTCGAAGCAACCGACGAGGGCATCCTCGTCGACGGCAAGCTTCTCAAGATCACTGCGATCCGTGACCCCAAGGATCTCCCGTGGAAGGAACTCGGCGTCGACATCGTTGTCGAGTCCACCGGCTTCTTCACCGATCGCGACAAGGCCGCTGCTCACCTCGAAGCTGGCGCTCCGTTCGTCATTATTTCTGCTCCGGCCACCAACGCCGATGCCACCTTCGTTGTTGGTGTCAATGACGACACCTTCGACCCGGCCAAGCACAAGGTTGTGTCCAATGCCTCCTGCACGACCAACTGTTTCGTTCCGATGATCAAGGTTCTCGACGATGCCTTCGGCGTTGAGAAGGGCCTCATGACGACGGTTCACGCCTACACCGGCGATCAGAACCTTGTCGATGGCCCACATAGCGACACGCGACGTGCGCGCGCTGCGGCCGCAAACATCACGCCGTCGTCAACCGGCGCCGCTCGCGCCACTGGCCTCGTGCTCGAAGCCATGAAGGGCAAACTCGACGGCACCGCACTTCGCGTGCCGGTTCCCGACGGCTCCATCACCGACTTCGTTGGTGTGCTCAAGCGTGACGTCACCGTCGATGAAATCAACGCAGCATTCAAGGCGGCCGCAACCTCCGGCCCGCTTTCCAAGGTCCTCGTGTTCACCGATGAAGAAATCGTGTCGTCCGACATCGTGGGTGAGCCCGCATCGTGCACGTTTGACTCGAAGCTCACCATGGCTATGGGCAACCTCGTGAAGGTGCTCGGCTGGTACGACAACGAGTGGGGTTACTCCAACCGCCTGGTCGACCTCGTGCAGGTCATGGCCAAAGCGGCGAAGTAGTCCCGCCTGATGAGCATTCCTTCGCTGGAGGATCTCGGCGACGTCAGCGGTCGCCGAGTCCTTCTCCGCGCTGATTTCAATGTGCCGATCGCCAATGGTGAAATCGTCGACGACTTCCGCATTCGTGCGGCACTTCCCACGATCGAGTATCTGACCTCTCGCGGTGCAACCGTCACGGCCTGCACGCATCTCGGTCGCCCGAAGGGTGCTCCCGATCCGAAGTATTCGGTGGAACCGGTTCGTCGACGTCTTGCTGAACTCGCACCAGGTGTCGAACTTCTCGACAACCTTCGATTCAATCCAGGCGAGACCGCTAATGATCCTGTGTTTGTGCAGGAACTCATCGCTGGTCAAGACCTTTACGTGAATGATGCGTTTGGTGCCTCGCACCGCGCACATGCATCGATTGTCGGTCCTCCGCAGTTCCTTCCGTCGGCCGCAGGTCGTCTTCTTCAGCGTGAAGTCGATGTGTTGTTGCCGTTGCGTTCCGATCCGAAGCGTCCGTTCGTGGTCATCCTTGGTGGCTCGAAGGTTTCCGACAAACTCGGCGTTATCGACGCGTTGTCCGAAGTCGCCGACGCGCTCATCATCGGTGGCGGGATGTGCTTCACGTTCCTCGCCGCACAGGGACATCACGTTGGTGATTCGTTGCTCGAAGTTGACCAGATCGAAACCTGTAAGCGATTCCTCGACTCCGATGTCACGATTCATATTCCGCACGATGTGACCGCACTCGGCCCCGATGGCGAAATCATGAACCCCGAAGCTGGGGGAGAGGTTCGCCAACTCGGTGCCGATGTGCCCGACGGTTGGAAGGGTCTCGACATTGGTCCCGGAACCGCATCAGAATTTGCCGACATCATCGCTGAAGCAAAAACAATCTTCTGGAACGGCCCAATGGGCGTCTTCGAAGATCCGCGCTTTGCTGCTGGCACTCGCGTAATCGCCGAAGCAATGGCTGAAGCCCGTGGCTTTACCGTTGTTGGTGGTGGCGATTCTGCTGCAGCACTCGACGCGTTCGGTCTCGCCAACGAGGTCGATCACGTCTCAACCGGTGGAGGTGCGTCACTCGAATTGCTTGAGAATGGCGACCTTCCCGGACTCGAAGCCTTACGAGGAGCATCAAATGCCTGACCGCAAACCACTCATCTCCGGTAACTGGAAGATGAACCTCAATCACTTCGAGGCAACAGCAACGCTCGACAAGTTGCGCTATCTGCTTTCGAAGGACGATTACGCGGCAGTCGATGTGTCAGTGCACCCGCCGTTCACCGACATTCGTACCGTGCAGACATTCCTTGAAAGCGAAAAGGTCCCGATCGCTCTCGGTGCGCAGAACTGCCATTGGGAAGCCAACGGCGCCTACACCGGTGAAGTTGCTCCGGGAATGCTCTTCAAACTCAACGTGTCCTACGTAATCGTCGGACACAGCGAACGACGCGAGATCTTCGGTGAGGACGACATCATCGTTGCTCGCAAGGTCAAGTCCGTCTTTGAAAACGGTATGACCCCCATCTTGTGCTGTGGGGAAACGCTTGAAGAACGTGAAGGTGAAGCCACCCGCGCAAAGGTCACTGGTCAGATCCACGCCGGCATCGAAGCCCTCAAGCCCGAGCAGGTGGCCTCAATGGTCCTCGCCTACGAACCGATCTGGGCCATTGGCACAGGTCGCACCGCCAGCGCTGAAGATGCACAGCAGGTCTGTAGCTGGATCCGCGCCAAGGTGAAGGACATGAAGGGTGCCGATGCGGCCAAGGCCGTTCGCATCCAGTACGGGGGCTCGGTCAAGGCAGGAAATGCTGCCGAACTCATGGGTCAGCCCGATATTGATGGGGCTCTTGTTGGTGGAGCGGCCCTCGATCCCGAGGAATTCGCCCGAATCGTCCAGTTCCGACTGTCCTGATAGCGTTTACGCCGTGCTGATCGCTGTAATCATCGTCCAAGTGCTCTCCGCCCTCACCCTTATCTTCCTCGTCCTGCTTCACAGCGGTCGGGGTGGTGGTCTTTCCGACATGTTCGGTGGCGGCTTGGGAGCGTCAGCTGCAGGTTCAACTGTCGTCGAGAAAAATCTCGATCGCATCACCGTGGTTGCGGCCGTCATTTTCATGTTTGCGTCGGTCGCACTCGCACTCCTGCTCGACAAGTAGGTCACCATGGGTCGACTCGACCCTGCAGCACTTTCACTTCGCGACGTCACGCTTGTGCGGGAAGGTCGAGCGATCCTCAACAACATCTCCTGGAAGGTCGGCGCTAACGAGCGTTGGGTCGTGCTCGGGCGAAACGGTTGCGGGAAATCCACGTTGATGAAGATTGCGTCGCTGTATTTGCACCCATCCTCTGGTGATGTCGAAGTGCTGGGCGAGAAGCTCGGACGGACCGATGTTCGGTCACTGCGAAAGCGCATTGGTGTTGCCAGCTCGGGTATGGCAGACCAGCTTCGATCCGACCTGATTTCAACCGATGTCGTCATGACGGCAAAGAACGCAGCGCTCGAACCCTGGTGGCATACCTACGATGAGGCCGACCGTCAGCGAGCTCGCGATTGTCTTGAACGAATGGAGATTGGCCGTTTGGCCGATCGCAGTTTCGCCACCTTGTCGTCAGGCGAAAAGCAGCGAGTGCTGCTGGCCCGCACGTTGATGCCCCAGCCGGGCCTACTTCTTCTCGATGAACCCACCGCAGGGCTGGACCTCGCTGGGCGCGAGGACCTTGTTCGCACATTGGGTGTTCTCGCAGCTGGAGTCGATACGCCAGCAACAGTGCTCGTCACTCATCACGTCGAGGAAATTCCGGAAGGGTTCACAAATATCTTGATGCTTCGCGAAGGCCAGGTACTCACTGCCGGCCCCCTTGACGTTGTGCTGACTGAATCGAATTTGTCCGAATGCTTCGAGATGCCGCTTGGTCTTGAACGACGACATGGTCGATGGTGGGCTTGGGGGCTTGAAGCGTGAATCCGGCGTTGGGGCTTGTTGCAGTGTTCTTTTTGATCATCGCGAATGGATTCTTCGTCGCGGCTGAATTTGCCCTTGTTGCTGTCGATCGGGCGAAGGTGGAAAACGATGTCGAGTCGGGTCGACGTCGCGCTCGAGTTGCCAAAGGGCTTCTTGCGCACCTGTCGTTTCATCTGTCCGGCGCACAACTCGGGATCACGGTGACATCACTACTCATCGGATTTTTGGCTGAGCCTGCAATCGCAGAACTTCTGCACCCTGTGCTTGAGCCGTTGCTGGGTTCGACAGCGATGATCGGCGTTTCGTTAGTGGTCGCAATCTTTCTCGCAACAGTCGTGCAGATGATTGTGGGCGAGTTGGTACCAAAGGGTCTGGCCATTGCCCGGCCTGAAACGACGGTCTACTACCTCGGTCCGCTTGTGCGGATGTACGGAATCATTTTTGGTCCACTCATTCGCATGTTGAACGGAGCGGCGAACCGCACCGTTCGCATGCTCGGCGTTGAGCCAACTGAAGAGCTTTCGCATGTTCGGACGCTTTCGGAAATGCAGATTCTTGTGAGTGCATCGAGTCGAGGGGGAGTCCTCGATGACTCGGCATCGCAGTTGCTCACACGATCGATTCGATTTGAAGGCAAGAGCGCCGAAGATGTTCTCGTTCCGCGCACGGCTGTTACAGCTCTTCGAAGCTCTGACACGGTTGATGCGCTCGTCGAGGCTTCTGTCTCAACGGGACACTCACGTTTCCTGGTTTACGGTGAGGATCTCGACGACATCGTCGGCACGGTTCACGTGCGAGCAGTTCATGCGGTACCTCGCGAGCAGCGTTCCACCACATTGGTTTCGTCGTTGATTCGCCCCATGCTCGAGTTGCCCGAGAGTCGTGATCTTGCGGATGTGCTTAGAGATCTGCGCCGGGCCAGGACCCATCTTGCAGTGGTGGTCGACGAATACGGCGGCACTGCAGGAATCATCACACTCGAGGACATTCTCGAAGAAATTGTCGGGGAAATCGGCGATGAACATGATCGTCGCACGCCTTCGACGGTCGTTCCTGGGCGGCGAAATGAATGGTCGCTCCCCGGTGGGCTTCATCCCGATGAAGTGGCTGACCAAGTCGGGTGCGTGATCCCCGAAGGCGAGTACGAAACCTTCGCCGGATTCCTTCTTGATCAACTCGGGCATCTGCCTGTCGTCGGCGAGAAGGTTCAGTGGGGTGACTGGGGCTTTGAAGTCGCTGAGATGGATCGTCGTCGTATCTCGCTAGTCACCGTTCGGGTGGCGGTGCCCGATGGCGCGGGCGACGCTGCTAGCAGTCCTTCGAAGAGTCGCAAGAGGGGAGAGGGCTGATATGTGGCCGTTCATCCTCATCATCATTCTCCTCGCAGTGAATGGTTTCTTCGTTGCGCTTGAGTTCGCGCTTGTGGGTTCTCGTCGTAGCCGACTCGAGCCGCTCGCTAACGCAGGCGATCGCGCTGCAATTCGCGCACTCGATGCGATGAAAGAGTTGAGTATTCAGCTCGCAGGGGCGCAGTTGGGTATCACCGTTGCTTCGCTTCTTCTTGGTCTTGTGGGTGAACCCGCATTCGCTCACTTGATCGAATCTGTTGCTCATCACGCGTCATGGATTCCGCAAGGCTGGGTTCGCCCTATTTCTGCGGTAGTGGGCCTCCTCGTGATCGTGTTTGCCCACATGGTCTTGGGCGAGATGGTGCCGAAGAACTTGACCCTCACGCACCCTGAATCGGTCCTGAAGATCGTGAGCGGGCCGAATCGTCTCTATCTGTTGTTCGCCCGTCCTTTCGTTATCGTCCTCAACTGGTTTGGGAACGTGGGCGTCCGGATGTTTGGCGTCGAACCGAAAGATGAACTTTCCGATGCGCATTCCGCGCAAGAACTCGCGGTGCTGGTTTCGGTCTCACGCGAAGAAGGAGCGATACCGGATTTCTCGGCGGAACTTCTCTCCGGAGTCTTGGATTTCGGTCAGCGAACGGTCGCTTCGGTCATGGTCGCGCGCGAATCAGTTGCCGCTGTTTCGATAGAAGCCACACCCCGGGAACTAGAAGAAGCAGTTCGCCGACTCGGACACACACGGCTACTGGTCGTGGGCGACGGCGGGATCGACGACGTGCGCGGGTTTCTTCACGCAAAGGACTTACTCACCGTCCCTGATTCGGAAATCGACAATCCAGTGCCACCTCGCTTGGTGCGCCCGACACTCGAAACTGAATGCGAGAAGCGGCTCGAGGAACTGTTGACGAAGATGCAGTCGACACGGGTGCACTTCGCGACCGTCTATAACGCCGACGAATCAACCGCCGGCATCGTCACTCTCGATGATCTTCTTGAGGAACTGCTGAGCGACCTGACCGAAGAGGATTAGGCGCCGGTGGCGTGGTAGCCACCATCGACATGGACGATTTCGCCAGTTGTCTGTGGGAACCAATCTGACAGCAGTACGACGCAGGCCTTGGCTACCGCGCTGGAATCGCGAACATCCCAGCCAAGGGGAGCGCGTTCATCCCACACGTCTTCGAATTTTGAGAATCCTGGAATTGACCGCGCTGCGATGGTCTTGATGGGACCCGCCGCAACGAGATTCACACGAATCTGCTGTGGGCCTAGATAGCGGGCGAGATAGCGAGATGTGGATTCAAGCGCTGACTTGGCAACACCCATCCAGTCGTACGAAGGCCAAGAAACGGTGTTGTCGAAATCGAGCCCGACAATGGAGCCGCCTTCGGTCATGTGGGGAGCGACAACATCGGCAAGGGCTTTGAGCGAGTAGGCCGAGATGTTCATGGCCACCGAGACGTCTTCCCAAGTTGCATCCATGAATGTTCCGCCAAGGCAGACCGGCGGGGCGAAGCCGATCGAATGGAGCGCACCATCGACGCGACCCCACTTCTTCGTGAGGTGTTCCCGGGCAGCATCGAGGTGTTCAGGAACTGAAACATCCAGTTCGATGACCTCGGGTTCCACATCGAGCTTCTTGGCGGCCTTGAGCGTGTGCTTCATGCCGGCGCCCACACCCGTCAGAACGATCTCGGCCCCTTCTTGCTGAGCGAGACGAGCGACGCCAAAGCCAAGCGAGGAGTCGTTGAGCACTCCGGTCATCAACAGTCGCTTACCTTCAAGCAGTCCCATAGTTCCTCCGATCGCGGTTACGGGTGAGACGTTACGTTGCCGAACCCGCAATTCGGCGGAACAGCGCGATGAGCGAGCGATGGTCCGCTACGGTTCGCCGCATGCAGATCGGAATCGTGGGCGCTACAGGCCCAGCAGGAAGTGCCCTCGGAATCAGACTCGCTTCGGCAGGTCATCAGGTAATCCTTGGCTCACGAAGCGAGGAACGAGCGGCCGAGGTCGTCAATGGAATCCTCGCCAAGTGGCCCGATCGCAACCTTTCAATTACCGCGGCCGACAATGCTGGCGCAGCATCGGCACAACTGATCGTGATTGCGACTCCATGGGACGCTGCATGGACAACGGCAAAGTCGGTCTCCGATCTCCTCGAAGGCAAGATCGTGATTTGTATGGCGAATGCGCTCATCCGCGTTGGCCACGAATTCCAGCCCCTCGTTCCTCCGCGCGGATCTGTCGCTGCCAGCGTCCAGGCTGCAGTCCCCCGTTCACTTGTTGTCGGTGCGTTGCATCACGTTCCGGCGAAAGAACTTGCCGATCTGGATCACCCGATTGAGAGCGACGTGCTGGTCTGCTCCGATCATCCGGTGGCAAAGCGAGTTTCAATGGATCTCATTAACGAAATGCCAAACATGAGGGCTCTCGATGCCGGTGACCTCACCCAAGCAGCGCCAATTGAAGCGTTTACCGCAGTGCTGCTCGAACTGAATCTCAAGTACAAGACCCGCGTTGCGGTGAAGTTCACCGGAATCGATCCCGAAAAGCTTCGATGACTATGGCAAACCCGGCCGGACCGATGCGCCTTTACGACACCGCTCGTCGCGAGGTCATTGCGTTTGATCCGGGCCCTGTGGTCCTCATGTACACATGCGGAATCACGCCGTATGACGCCACCCATCTCGGACATGCGGCGACCTACGTAACCTACGACGTGTTGCAGCGACGTTTGCGTGATCTAGGCCATGAAACTCGATGTGTTCGCAACGTCACCGATGTCGATGACGATCTTCTTCGTAAAGCCCGCGAACTGGGCGTTCACTATCTCGATCTGGCGGCAGCCGAAACCGCTCGCTTTGATGCAGATATGGAAGCGCTTAACGTCGTCGAATGTTGGAGTGAACCACGTGCCACCTCAGCAATCGCTGACATTCGCGGTTTCATCGGCATGGTGCTTGATCAGGGTCATGCCTATGAGAGCGGCGGCTCTGTCTATTTCGATGTGAGCTCCTTTGACCGCTTCGGTCAGGTATCGCACTACAGCCGCGAACAAATGATCGACCTTGCTCGTCAGCATGGTGGCAATCCCGACGATCCCAACAAACGCGATCCTCTCGACTTCGTTCTTTGGCAGCCATCTGCGCCCGATGAACCCAGTTGGGAATCGTTGTGGGGGCCGGGGCGTCCGGGCTGGCATATCGAGTGCTCCGCTCTTGCTCTTCGCGAACTCGACACAACGATTGATCTTCATGGTGGTGGCTCCGACCTCATCTTCCCGCATCACGAATGTGAAGCAGCGCAGAGCGAAGCCGCCACGGGACAGCCCTTTGTGCGTCACTGGGTGCACCAAGCAATGGTTCGCATGGACGGCGAAAAGATGTCGAAGTCACTCGGCAATCTCGTTTTCATCAGCGAATTACGCAAGACCTGGGACGTTCGTGCGATTCGTTTGGCAGTCGTTGCGCACCATTACCGCGACTCATGGGAATGGCACGACGAAATCATGCCGATCTCAGCAGCTCGTCTTGAACTCTGGTTGGCTGCCACAACTGCTCCGGGTGCTGTCGATAGTCAGACAGCACTTGATGCGGTCCGGGTGCGTCTTGATGACGATCTCGATACGCCGGGAGCAGTTGAAGCAATTGACCGAGCGGTAGAACGAGGCGAGGGCGTGGCGTCTGCTGCAAAACTCCTCGGCGTCTTCCTCGTTGGCGAGCCTCAGCGCTGATCTCGTAACTACTTCCGGGGCGCCAGAGCGCAACGGGTACGCTCGCCGTTATGTCTGACGAGATCACTATCACCCTTCCTGACGGTTCCGAGCGCTCTGTTCCCGCCGGTACAACCGTCGCTGGGCTGGCCTCGTCTATTGGTTCACGTCTGGCGAAGGCGGCCGTGATCGGCGCCGTGAATGGCACCGAGCGAGATCTCGTGTGGCCGCTCGAGGGTGGCGACGAGGTTTCCATCATCACCGAGACCGACGAGCGTGGCCTGTTCACCATTCGTCACTCGACTGCCCACGTGCTGGCCCAAGCGGTCCTTGACCTGTTCCCAGGGGCCACGTTTGCGATTGGCCCGCCAATCGAGAATGGCTTCTATTACGACTTCGAACTTGCTGACGGCGGAACGTTCACTCCTGATGATCTTGAGCGTCTTGATACGCGCATGCGCGAGATCATCGCCGAAAAGCAACCTTTCATCCGCGACGAAATTCCTGAAGATGCTGCGCTCGAACTCTTCAGTGGGCATAAGTACAAGTGCGAAATTATTCGCGGTGCTGCCGACGACCCGACTTCGGCAACTGAATCGGGTCTCGTCCGAACCTACGAGAACCCACCCAGGTTTATTGATCTCTGCCGCGGACCTCACGTTCCTGATACTGGTCGACTCGGTCACTTCAAGCTCATGCGTGTTGCCGGGGCCTATTGGCGTGGCGACGAACGCAACCCGATGCTTCAGCGCATCTACGGAACTGCGTGGGCATCGAAGAAAGATCTCGAGGCCTATCTCAAGCGTCTCGAAGAAGCCGCCGAACGCGATCACCGAAAACTCGCGACGGAACTTGATCTCCTAAGTTTCCCATCGGAGTTGGGTGGCGGTCTTGCGGTGTGGCATCCGAAGGGTGCACTCGTCCGGAAGTTGATGGAGGATTACAGCCGCGATCGTCACGAGAAGGGCGACTACCAGTTCGTTGTTACGCCGCACCTTGCGAACGCGAATTTGTTTGAGACTTCAGGCCATCTGGATTTCTACAAAGACGGCATGTACCCACCAATGGAAATGGACAACGGGTCCTATTACCCGAAGCCCATGAACTGCCCGATGCACTGCCTGATCTTCCGCAGTCGTCAGCGCAGCTATCGCGAGCTACCGCTCCGCCTGTTTGAACTGGGCACGGTGTATCGCTACGAGAGAGCCGGAACCCTCCACGGCCTCATGCGAATTCGTGGGTTCACGCAAGACGACAGTCACATCTATTGCACTGAAGAACAACTGCAAGACGAAATCGCTTCACTTCTCGATTTCGTAATGAGTGTTCTTCGTGCCTTCGGCTTCACCGAATTCACCGCCAACCTCAGTACGAAGGATCCCGACAAGCATGTCGGAAGCGACGAAATCTGGGACAAAGCGACTGGGGCGTTGAAGAACGCACTCGAGCAGTACGGCTTGGAGTATTCGGTCAAAGAGGGCGATGCCGCGTTCTATGGTCCCAAGATCGACATCGACATCAAGGATGCAATCGGCCGCACCTGGCAGCTCAGCACGATCCAGTGCGATTTCAACCTTCCCGAGCGCTTCGACCTCGAATACGTGTCCGATGATGGTTCGCGTAAGCGCCCGATCATGTTGCACCGTGCGTTGTTCGGATCAATTGAACGATTCTTTGGCGTGCTCCTCGAGCATTACGCAGGAGCGTTCCCGGCGTGGCTCGCTCCCGTTCAGGTGCGCATCCTTCCTGTCCGCGACGATCACGATGCTCACGGTCGTTTGCTCGTCGCCAGCCTCCGAGCTCGTGGGTATCGAGCCGACATGGTCGAAGCCGACGAGCCGCTTGGTGGTCGGATCCGTAAGGCAAAACTCGAAAAACTTCCGTATGTGCTTGTGGTCGGAGACGACGATGTCGCTCACTCGACAGTCGGCGTGAACCCGCGCGGGGGAGAGGTCGAGCGCAACGTGGCCTTTGAATCGTTCGTTGAGCGTCTCGCCGCGGACGTTGCTGGACACTCGTAGCCCATGTCTGACGTGCCGCACCTTGATCATCTCTGGGCGGGATGGCGATTGTCTTACATCACTGCGGTGACGCAGCCCGGCGACACCTCGCTCGATCCGGACGAGAACGGTTCGCTCTTCGAACGCGTCCTCTCACTTCCCGATGACGAGGGCATGATCGTTCATCGCGGTAGGACATGCTCGGTGCTTCTCAACGCGTACCCGTATACGAGTGGGCATTTGCTCGTGGTACCTAATCGGGCTGTCGCCGAACTCGAGGGCCTGACCGACGAAGAACTTGGAGAGATGGCGCAACTTTCAAGAGATGCAGTGCTTGCACTCAAGGGTGCGTATCGCTGCGACGGGGTAAACGTTGGACTGAACCTCGGCCGTGCTGCCGGCGCCGGCGTTCCCGATCATCTCCATACCCACGTACTTCCACGCTGGGATGCCGACAGCAACTTCATGACATCGATTGCACTTGCTCGTGTTCTGCCCGAGCCGCTCGATGCAACGCTGCAAAAAGTTCGGGGCGCCTGGCCGAACTGATCGGTTGCGAGGCGTGATTTCGGTCACCTCGAAGCGGAAACGCCTGAGATTGTGATGACCGCCAGAAAGAAAGTTCTCAGATGGGAACGATCTGGGCTCAGAAAACGACAGAGTGTCTGTATGCGTCGGTCAGTGCTCGCCTTACTGTCCTTGGGGATTGCCATTGCTTTGGTGATGAGTGCGTGTACCTCGGGCACCTCCTCCTCTTCGTCGACGACGTCAGCGCTGAATGCCCCTCGTGGTTACAAGCCGACACCCGTTCGCAAAACCGACACCGTCTCGCTTCCTGATTATGCGACCGATTCCGATGGTGTCGACTTTTCGTTCAAAGCGGCACCGGGGAATTTGCTTGTTGTGTTTTTCGGCTTTCTCACCTGCCCCGACATTTGCCCAGTAACGATGGCCGATATCGCAGCCGGACTTGAAGAGTTAGGACCAACCGTTGTCCAGCACGTTGAGATCGCGTTTGTGACCGTGGATATTGAACGTGACACGGGTCCTCGAATGGTCGAGTACCTCACCCATTTTTTTCCAAACTCAACCATTCACGCGCTTCGCGCCCCTGATTCAGCTCAACTTTCCGCGGTCACCTCTCAATTCGGTGCCCAATGGCAGGTCGATCCGCATGAACCCGGTGCCGCCACCTACGGAGTCGCGCATTCAGGTGTGACCTATGTCGTTGATGACAGAGGTCAGTTGGTGTGGGAATGGCCATTCGGTACGACGGGACCCGAAGTTGCTGCCACACTGAAACAACTCATGGACACCGTGTACCCAGCGTCCTGAGGTGAGAAGTCCTCACCAACGAGTCAATCCACCCCCCCTATGGAGACACGATGAACCCCCGTTCCCCTTCTCGCCCTTTGGCGCTCATTGCGATCGCCCTCATCGCCGGCTTGGCTCTTGTTGCCTCGGCCTGTTCGAGTTCGGGGTCCTCGTCGGCAACGTTTCAAGGTAAGGACATCGTTGTGAGCAACGTTTGGGCTCGCGAGTCAGCGGGGGCAGCCGATACGGGCGCGGTGTATCTCACAATTGAAAACACTTCGGGAACTGCCGACAAGCTTTTCTCAGCTTCGGTGCCACAGGCATTTGCGAAGAGCGCGTCTATTCATGAAACAGTGACGAGCGACGGAACGACAGCGACCACCATGGGTGCGGGCTCCTCATCAATGATGTCGATGAAGGAAGTCGCCTCGGTGACTATTCCTGCGAACGGCTCGGTCACCTTCGAACCAGGCGGCTACCACATCATGCTGATCGGCCTCGTTGCCCCCCTGAAGGATGGGCAGAAGTTCGACCTCAATCTCGGATTCCTCAACGGCGGCGTGGTGAAGGTGACCGCCAATGTGAAGGCATCCTGACCGTGGGTGTGCGACCGTGGCCCGCAGGGGGCTACGGTCCCATCCGATGTCTGACATGAACGACGCCACCGAATCCGCATCGACAGCGCCGCTGAACGACGCTGATATTCGTGACTCACTTCCCGAAGATCTGAATGCGGCGGGCTATGTCGGCCCCTATCTCTTCCCGAACAACAATCGGCGTCGGGTTCCTGCATATCTGTATTGGGCGATCTCTGCGATCTGCATCTTCATCTGGGTGTTTCGCAGTGGCAGCGATCCCGTTCTGATGAACCAGGGCGTTCTCATCGCGGCGATCTTGCTTGCGTTGTTCGGCCTCTACAGTTTTGTTGCGGGTTGGAACTTGAAAGTGGACGAAAGTGATGCACTCGTCGCTGCCACCAAGCAGGTTGGGTTTCCAGTCGGCCATGCTTCGGCGCAGATGGGCTGGCGCGGACTCCTAAGTCGACCAACATGGCGCATCCTGCTCTACAGCGCGGAAGATCCGCCTGAAAAGCGCGGGCTTGTGCTCGTCGATGGCGTCGACGGATCCATTGTCGAATGGTTCGTTGAAGACAACCCCGAGGACTGGGCCGAATAAAGCTTCGGGAAGTTCGTGTTCAGCGGAGCGACGCGATGATGCGCTCGACCTGAGTGAGCGCTTCGACTCCAACCTCAACGGCATCGCGCAAAAGGTCAAGCGCGCTGATTCTGACATCGGCTACGACGCCGGTACGCGACCAATCTTTGCCTTCGATGGAATCAGCCAAGTCGGCAACGGCCGTCACACGTTCGGTGAACTGTTCCAACACCGCTTCAGAGGGTTCGTTCGTTGATAGTTCGATGGAACGGAGTCGTCGGTTGGTCACTGCCGGGTGAAGTGGGGCGTCATCGAGAATTGAGACATCGCTGAGGCCCTTTTCCAGTACCGCAAGTGTGGCGGTTGCTCCGAGAATGGCCTCGATGGCAGAAACGCCGTCAGCGCCCAATTGGTGGGCTCGTCCCTCGGTTACCTCGTCGACTATGCCAAGGGCAGCGTTGACCCGTCGCGGAAGGGTGCGCAGGGCGACCACGGCATCGCCGGGCATAAGGGTCGAGTAGTCAGTCATTGCTGCAGATTAGGGGCGTGCCGGGGTCGGTCAATGGCCCACTGCTAGCCTTTCTTCGTGCTTGATGGTCGTTGGCGAACCAATATCGAGAAAGCGTTGAAGCCGGTTGGAGCAAACTTGCTCAATCTTGGTTTCACTGCCGATCGCCTGACCGCCCTTGGCGTGGTTATGTCGGCGTGTGCTGCAGTTGCGATCGCTGCTGGCTTCTTGCCGCTCGGACTACTTCTCTTGGTGCTCACCGGTTTGCCAGACGCCCTCGATGGCGCTGTCGCCAAGGCGGCCGGCACCGCTGGTCCTCGGGGCGCGTTTTTCGATTCTGTCGCCGACCGAGTGTCCGACACGATGTTGCTGGGTGGTGTGGCCTGGTACCTTGCCGATACCTACGGCGGGCTTATGCCCCTTCTGCCAATGGCCGTGCTCGGCGCTTCGCTCATCATTTCCTACGAACGGGCCAAGGCCGAAGCCCTTGGCTTTAACGCCAAGGGCGGCGTCATGGAGCGCGCTGAACGCGTCATCCTCCTTGGCCTGGGTCTTCTCTTTCCCGTCCTGCTGATCCCAGTCCTTTGGGTCATGCTCGTTCTGACAATCGTGACTGCTGTGCAACGCTTTGTGAAGGTGTGGCGCCAGGCATCGCAGGAGCGTCCAGTCGTTGCTCCAACACGCCGCGCGTCTCGTCGCCGTGCTGCCCGCGCAACCCGCGCCGGGTCGTCACAGTGGCGTCAGAACCTCCAGGCGCGTCGACGCCGTTAGGCGCTCATGGCGCTAGATCCGGTCACCGCGGCCTATCGCGCGGGTGCAGCGTTCACGCGGGCTGTGCCGCGTCCGGTCGCTGAGATCACTGCAAAAGGTTTGAGTCGTATCGCTGCTTCGGTATCAAAAGAGCGACGCATGCTTGTTGCGAGGCATCTTCATCGTGCCGATCCCACTCTTGAAGGTAAGGCTCTCGACCGCGCCGTCGACGCGACATTCGACAGTTACGCGCGCTACTGGATCGATTCTTTTCGTTTACCGCAGTTAACTCCGGAACAAGTCGACTTCAGTTTTGCTTTTGAAGACTTCACCCACATTGCTGACGCGCTCAATGCGGGCAAGGGAGTGGTGGCGGTTTTGCCGCACTTAGGCGGATGGGAATGGGCCGCATTTTGGATGACGAAGGTGATGAAGATTCCCGTGACTGCGGTGGTCGAGTCGCTTGAACCTCCGGCCTTGTTTGAATTCTTCGTGGAGTTCCGTCGAGAAATCGGGCTGAACATCGTTCCGTTGGGGCCTGATGCAGGTAACGAGATTCTCAAGGCGTTGAATTCCAATCATGTCGTGTGCTTGCTTGCCGACCGCGACATCATCGGCGACGGCGTTGAGCTTGAGTTCTTTGGCGAGATCACGACGATTCCCGCAGGCCCCGCAACTCTCGCATTGCGCACTGGTGCTGCACTCATTCCGTGTGCTGTCTATTTCGAAGGCCGAACTGGTCATCACGCTGTGGTTGAACCGCCGTTGGAAGTTGTTCGCGAAGGACGACTTCGTGACGACGTGCGTCGAGTCACGATCGACTTGGCTGGTCGGCTCGAAGATCTCATCCGTCATGCGCCGGAGCAGTGGCATCTGCAGCAGCCGAACTGGCCGAGCGACTACGCCGAACTTGAACGAATCGGTAAACCGCATCCACGACCCAAACGTGGGCCGTCTTCACTTGCAGCGCGCAGCGGCGACTGACATGCGTATCGGGATTGTTTGCCCCTACAGCCTTACCCTTCCTGGTGGTGTGCAAGGTCAGGTGTTGTCGCTCGCTCGTGCGCTGCGTGCTCGCGGACACGATGTCCGAGTCCTTGGCCCCTGTGATGGGCCACCGCCTGATTCCGGTGTCACGCCCCTGGGCGACAGTCTTCCGACAGCCGCCAACGGATCGGTCGCTCCAATTGCCCCCGACCCCTCGGCGCAATTGCGCACGATTCGAGCGCTTCGCGACGAACGCTTCGATGTTGTGAATGTCCATGAACCGCTCGCGCCGGGCGTCACCAATACGGCACTGCTGTTCAAGTCGCAACCGATCGTTGGCACCTTTCATGCGGCGGGGGAGAGTGCTGCCTACCGATGGCTTCAGCCTGTTGTTCGGTGGTTGGCGCGAAAGATCGATGTTCGTTGTGCAGTCTCAGCCGACGCTCGCGACATGGCAATCGAAGCGGTAGGCGGTTCCTACGAGCTGCTCTTCAACGGTGTTGATCTTTCCCACTACGCCGGCCCGGCAATCCCGAAAGCGGAACCTCGCACGATTCTTTTCCTTGGTCGTCACGAACCGCGCAAGGGTCTCGCGGTGCTGCTCGAAGCAATGGGTGAGCTTCCGGCGGGCGTTCGTCTTGTCGTGGCCAGCGACGGACCCGAGACCGAAGAACTTCGCCGAAGTGTCGCTGGAGATACGCGGATCGAATGGCTGGGTCGAATTTCGGAAGCGGAAAAGATCCAACGGCTTCGTTCTGCGGAGGTTTTCTGTGCACCATCGCTCGGCGGGGAATCATTCGGTGTCGTACTGCTCGAGGCGATGGCTGCGAAGACCGCTGTCGTCGCCAGCAACCTCCCCGGATACGCCAATGTGGCGAGAGCCAATAAAGACGCAGTTCTCGTTCCGCCAGGAGATCCAGCGGTCCTCGCAGGGGCATTGCGACGAGTTCTCGACGAAGCACCTCTACGTGAATCGCTTGTGGCCTCGGGCTCAGAGCGAGCAGGGGGATTCTCCATGGACCGTCTCGCTGAACGCTATGAGGAGATCTTCGAGCGAGTAGCGCTTCGCCGGTAGTATCGCCCTGTCCTCTTTCCCTATCGAAGGCTTCGTGTGACTTCCACTCTTGAGCAAGCGTCGCCTCGTTCCGCCAAATATGGACTTGCTGCCGCGCTGCCACTGGCCCTAATGGGTCTGGTCGTCACCGCAGTTCTCGCGGTAGTTGCGGGCGTGGTTGGCCTAATCGTCGGTCTTGTCATCACTGCAGTCGCCGTGGTTGTCCGGATGCGTACCTTTGCCGCCGGAATCGACGATGCGATCATTCAACAGCTCGGAGCGAGGCCTGCTGATGGTCCCGAGGCCGCTGGGTTCCGCAATCTCGCTGAGGGGCTTTCTGCCACAGCCGGAGTTCCTCTTCCGGAACTGCTGATCCTCGACACTCCCTCTGTGAATCTCCTTGTGGTTGGAACCGATGCCGAACACGCCGCGATCATCGCTACCTCTGGGCTGCTTTCCCAGTTGAGTCGTGTTGAACTTGAAGGAGTCGTTGCTCGAGCATTTGTACAACTTCGTCAGGGAGATGTTTTCTCCGCCACCATGGGTGTTCGGCTCGAAGCCGCCCCTGCGACGCGCGTCTTCGCCTCGATGTTGGGCCATAGTTCAAGTCTTGGCGATCCTGATCGCGATCTACTCCTCGATCGTTCGGCGGTGATGCTCACTCGCTATCCACCCGGACTGGTTGGTGCACTTGGAGTATGTCTTCGAGTGGGATCCATGGTTTCCGCGGGGTCGCCGTCGCTGCGCCGACTTTGGCTGGTCGACCCAATTTCTGTTGATGCAGATGCCCTTACCCATCGGATGGAAGCGCTTCGATTGCTATGACTCGCAAAAAGTTGTGGATGATCATTGGTGGATCGGTCGGAGCCCTTGTCATCGTGGGCGGGGTCGTGTTCGCTCTCACCCGGTCCGATTCCACCGAGTCGGCAATCCCGGAGCCGACAACATCAACGACAACAACAACCCTTCCGGTGTGGCCGCTTACGGGTGTTCCCGACGCGAAAGCCAGTGGTCCTGCTCACCCTGCCGTTGTGGTCAAGATCGACAACAGTCCCGATTCCCGCCCGCAGACCGGTATCAACGAAGCCGACATCGTCTACGAATTACTTGTCGAAGGCATCACTCGATACGCGTTGGTATTCCACTCGAACTTGGTCGATCCTGTCGGCCCCGTGCGCTCGGCTCGATCAAGCGATATTGATCTCGTTGCCGATCTTTCGACGCCGTTGTTTTCTTGGTCGGGAGGCAACGCAGGCGTCGTCGGCGAAGTTAGGAATGCAGAGCGCAAGGGGATTCTGATTGATGCGTCGCACGACGCTGCATCTCCGGCGTATTACCGAGCGAACGATCGTCAGGCGCCACACAACTTGTACGTGCATCTTCCGCAGCTTCTTGAGTTGAAGGCTCCTGCAAATTCGGGCAACCCTGCGCCGATCTTCAATTTCCGCAAGGTTGCCACTTCGCCTTCAGCGACAACCACGTCCTCTACGTCGACAACAACCTCCAAGAAGTCATCGTCAACGACGACAACGATTGTGCCGCCGACCACGACGACAACGCTTCCAGGTTTACCCACACCGGGGTTCAGTCTCGATTTCGGTGGCGTCAGAGTTGACTATGTGTGGAACGCCGCCACCAAGGGCTGGTCGCGTCTGCAGGTCGACCAGACCCATCCCCGAGCAAAGAGCGCGACGCTCGATACCGCAGGCGTTCAGGTCTCTCCTGAAAATGTGATCGTGCAGTTCATCGACTACGGCCAGAGCCCATCGGACAGTCGATCGCCGATGGCGCTCACCGTTGGCTCCGGCAAGGTTCTGGTCTTCAGTGATGGTCGGGTGGTTTCCGGAACTTGGTCTCGTCCCTCGGCCGACAAACCCACGACCTACACCGCCGCCGACGGCACACCGATTCTTCTGACGCCCGGTCGGACATGGGTGGCCTTGCCCAGAGTGGGCTCGGCGGTTGCGACGATCGACCAACCCACTGCCGACGCGTTTCTTGCCATCAAGGGTTGATCCCCTTCGACTTCGTTCGGGTGGGGTTCTCGCCCGTAGACTGCTTCCATGGCTGATCTGACCAATGGGATTGTCTCCCGAGCAACCGGTACTGACCTCGTCAAGCGTGGACTCGCTGACATGCTGAAGGGCGGCGTCATCATGGACGTTGTCGATCCGGCGCAGGCCAAGATCGCTGAAGACGCCGGAGCCGTTGCGGTCATGGCCCTCGAGCGAGTTCCCTCCGATATCCGTCGCGACGGTGGCGTCGCTCGTATGAGCGACCCGGAAATGATCCAAGGCATCCAGGAAGTCGTCAGCATTCCGGTGATGGCGAAGGCTCGAATTGGCCACATCGCTGAAGCGCAGATCCTTCAGGCCCTTCAGGTTGACTACATCGACGAGTCCGAAGTTCTCACGCCAGCCGACGAAGCCCACCACATTGACAAGTGGGCATTTGATGTTCCGTTCGTTTGCGGCGCAACCAATCTTGGCGAAGCACTCCGCCGCATTTCTGAAGGCGCGTGCATGATCCGCTCGAAGGGCGAGGCCGGAACCGGCAACGTCGTTGAAGCAGTTCGTCACCTTCGCTCGATTCTTGGCGACATTCGCAAGATCACCACCGCCGATCAGGCCGAACTGTTCGATTGGGCCAAGCGTCTGCAAGCGCCACTTCCGCTTGTCCAGGAAATCGCCGAAACCGGAACGCTTCCCGTGCCGATGTTCTGCGCAGGTGGCATCGCCACTCCCGCCGACGCATCGCTCGTGATGCAGCTTGGCGCTCAGGCCGTCTTCGTTGGCTCGGGCATCTTCAAGAGTTCCGATCCCTCGCACATGGCCAAGGCCATCGTTGAGGCAACCGCCAACTACCTCGACCCAGACATCCTAGCGAAGGTCAGTCGTGGTCTCGGCGACGCAATGCCCGGTCTTGAAATCGGTTCGCTTGAAACCAGACTCTCTGAGCGGGGTTGGTGAGCCGCACTGCGGTGAACCGTTTCAAATGACTGCTCGTGGATCGGAGCCCCCAGGTGGCTCTTCCCCGTATTGGAGTTCTTGCGCTTCAGGGCGCAGTTGACCTGCACGTTCACGCGCTTGAACGTCTTGGCGTTGAAACAGTTGAGGTGCGTCGGGCCGAGCATCTAGCCCGTGTCGATGGGTTAGTTCTGCCCGGTGGCGAATCCAGCACGATCTCGAAGTTGCTCGTCATTAACGAATTGTTCGATCCGTTAGCGGAACGTCTGGCTGTAGGCATGCCTGCGTTCGGAACTTGTGCAGGCATGATCATGTTGGCCTCGGAAATTCTCGACGGCCGCGACGATCAGTTGTCATTTGGCGCTATCGATATTTCAGTTCGTCGCAACGCGTTTGGTCGTCAGATCGATTCATTCGAAACCGATCTGAACGTAATTGGTTTGGCTGAAGCTCCAGTGCACGCAGTGTTTATTCGGGCACCAAGCGTTGAACGCGTCGGACCGGGTGTCGAGATTCTCGCTGCGGTTGAAGAAGGTCGACCGGTGGCGTGCCGTCAGGGTCAGGTCCTTGTGACCTCGTTCCATCCTGAATTGTCACCTGATCTCCGACTTCATGAACTATTCATCAAGGGGATGGCAGCATGACTGCGCTCCTCGTAATTTCTGAACCGTAAGAGAGGCACCAATGTCTGGACATTCCAAATGGGCGACGATCAAACATAAGAAGGGCGCTGCTGATCAAAAGCGCGCCAAGGTGTTCGCCAAGTTGATCCGTCAGGTTGAGGTTGCCGCACGTGAAGGTGGTGGCGATCCTGCAATGAACCCAGCGCTTCGCACAATGTTCCAAAAGGCGCGCGACAGTTCAGTCCCGATCGACACCATCGAGCGCGCCATCAAGCGCGGAACCGGTGAACTCGAAGGAGTCACCTATGAGCAGATCACCTATGAGGGTTACGCGCCGCACGGTGTCGCGATCCTCATCGACGTGCTCACTGACAATCGCAATCGTTCTGGCAGTGAAGTACGTACCGCGCTGAAGAAAACTGGGGGATCGCTCGCCGAACCCGGCGCCGTGTCTTGGCAGTTCGAACGTAAGGGCGTCATTATCCTTCCGCGAAGCGCTGAAGAAGACGACATCATGATGGCGGCACTCGACGCTGGTCTCGAAGATCTCGCCGATGAAGGCGATACGTGGAAGCTGGTGTGCGCGCCAACTGATCTTGCTGGGGTGCGCGCTGTGCTTGAAGAAGCAGGCATCGCCATTGAGTCTGCTGATTCAACAATGGTGTCGACCACAACGGTGATGCTTGATACCGCCGATGCAGCCAAGGCCGTGCTTCGGGTTATTGATGCACTCGAAGACGACGACGACGTCCAGGACGTCTACGCCAACTTCGACATCCCCGATGAGATCATGGGCTCCATCGACCTCTGATCAATGGGGTTCCGGGGCGGCTCACGCTCTCTGCGGGTAAGTGAAACGACGCATAGCGGGAGCAATGCTCGCCTAGGGTTTGGCTTTCGGTTTGCGTTGCCTGAAGGGGATTCTTGTCATGATCGAAGTGGGAGATATCGCACCCAACTTCGTGCTTGACGGAGTCGACGGCGACGGGTCTGACCAACGACAGTTCTCACTCGATGCGTATCGGGGCGCTCCCGTCGTTCTCGTCTTTTATCCGGCCGACAACTCGCCGGTCTGCACCGCGCAACTCCGCTCCTATACCGACGACATGTCTGCGTTTGCCTCAGTCGGTGCGCAGGTGCTCGCTTTGAGTCCCCAGTCAGTTGCAGATCACGTTGAGTTCGCACAACAAAATGGCGGTTTCGGTTTTCCGTTACTGGCCGACCTCGACAAACAGGTTGCGAAGGACTTCGGCATCCTCGGCCCGATCGGTTTCTATCGACGCTCAGTGTTCGCCATCGATGCCAACGGCGTCATCTGCTGGGCTCGGCGAGCAGCTGCCGGGCTTACCTTTCGTCCGGTCGACGAGATCGTCGCGGCGGTGCGCTCGATCGGGGAGTGACCGGTTCGGTTGCATCGGTTTCCGCTTCGAGTCGGCGCCATGCCTCAACTCGTTGAGTGTTGAGAGTCCCGTCGGCTAACGCCTTGGCAACGGCGCATCCGGGTTGGCCCTCGTGTTGGCAATCAGCAAAGCGGCAGGTTGAAGCAACGTCGTCGACATCGGCGAACGTTTCCGCAACCCCGTCGTTGTCGGCAACAAGACCAACTGCGCGAATCCCTGGTGTGTCGATCAGAACGCCGCCGCCAGGCAGTAAGTGAAGTTCGCGAGTCGTGGTGGTGTGACGACCTTTGCTATCGCTCTCGCGTACATCGCCAATTGTGACGACGTCATCGCCGATGAGCGCGTTCACGATGCTTGACTTACCTGCGCCTGATTCGCCCAGCAGCGTGACGGTGTCGTTGCCGATAATGGAACGAAGTTCATCGATGCCAATTCCTTCCTTCACCGATGTGACGATGACGTCGATGCCGGGGTGGGCGGCGCGCACTTCGTCGGCTGCTCGCTGCGGATCAACTTCGACATCGGTCTCGCGCGAGGCCTTGGTGAGGACCACAACGGGCTCTGCACCAGCATCTCGACTGATGGCGGTGCCGCGTTGAATTCGCCCGTCCTTGACTGGTCGATCAAGTCCGCAGACAAGCAGCACCTTGTCGATGTTGGCAGCAAGTTGCTGTTCACCTTCGCCGTGCGCGTTTCTGCGGCGTAAAAGCGAACGCCGCGGGAGGACGGCGACGGCTTCGCCATTTTTCAACGCGATCCAGTCACCAACGGTGGGCTGTGGTTCGAGCCGAAGTGTGAGCATCACGGTTTCGGTTCGGTCCGCCAACGAAAGTACAAGCGCAACGCCGTGATGCTGAAGAACTCGACCGGGTTCGGCGCCGTGGACGGTCGTGGCGAGAGTATTCGCCCACGCTGGATCCCAGCCGAGCGGAACCAGCGATTCAAGTGATTCGCTCACGAGTTCAAGATTCCGGCACGTTCCCAGTTGTTACATAGGTTTCGAGCCGCCCGAGGGTTTTTTCCATCGACGCAAGATTCTTTGTGGGGATGTCTTGTCGCTGCAGAAGCCACGGGAGCGGGCTCGGTCGCCAATCGAAAGTTTCGGTCACTTTCGTGCCGCCTTCGACAGGTTCGAGTTCGTAGCGCCAGATGTGCTGGCCAATATGACGCCAACCGATCTGCTTGCCGTCCTCAAACTCGACGACCTTGTTGCGCATCGTGGCGTGGAAGCTCATCTTCATGCCGAACTTGGCGCCAAGAAAGAGTCGAGGCGGATTTCCCTTCGCTTCGACGAGGCTGCCGGACCCATCAATGATTGAGTGCTTCGCCGGGTCGGCGAGAACCTCGAAGATTTCCTGGGCCGGGGCCGCAATGACACGGCTCGTGGAAACATGACGTTCTGCCTTAGGAGTGATCATGGCGTCAGTCTCTTAGGCTGCTGTCTTTGACGCGAGTACATCTTGAAGTGCGGCATCGATTGTGGGGTGGGCGAAGGAATAACCGCTGGCGGTAAGCGACCCTGGAAGTACGCGGGTGCTGGTGAATAGCAGTGCGTCGGCGAGTTCGGCGCCCAGCAAGAGTTTCGGGCCGAACGAAGGAACCGGTGCCAAGGTGGGGCGGTGCATTGCCTCGCCGAGGGCTTTTGTGAACTCTTGGTTGGTGACCGGGGTCGGCGCAGTCGCATTGACGGGTCCGCTGATGTCATTGTCAATCAGCCAGCGAATTGCTCCGATCTCATCGGCCATCGAGATCCAACTCCACCATTGCTTGCCCGAGCCCATGCGGCCGCCGAGCCCGAAGCGGAAAAGGGGAAGCATCTTTGCCAATGCTCCACCATCTGCGGTGAGCACGATGCCGGTGCGCAGGAGCGGCACACGAATTCCGGCGGCTATCGCCGGGGCTGCGGCTGCTTCCCACTCGACGCACACATTGGCGAGGAAGTCGTTTCCGGCAGGCGCGGTTTCGTCGACGGCGGTGTTACCAGTGTCGCCATAGAAGCCGATCGCTGATCCGCTGACCATGACCGACGGTGGAGCGTCGAGCGATGCAAGCGTGCTGGCAAGAAGGGCGGTGCCCTTGGTGCGACTTTCGAGAATCTCGCGCTTGTAGGACTCTGACCATCGCTTATCGCCAATGCCTGCACCAGCGAGGTGAACAACGGCATCGACGCCTTCGAACTTGGCAGCTTCAATCGTTCCAGCGGTGGGATTCCACTCGATGGTCTCGGTTGCACCCGAGGTGGGTCGGCGCACAACTGGCACCACCTGATGTCCGTCTTTGGCGAGCGATGTCGTAAGCGAGCGGCCGATGAGGCCTGATGCTCCGGTGATGGCGATCTTCACGGATACTCCTGGAAGTGGGGGACAGGCAGGTGTAACACCGAAACCAGCGTTCCTATGCCCGCGTCGCCTGATTCTGTGATCTCAGGATCATGGCCAGTCCCGATACTCTCTGAGGTCCATGAGTACCCGAAAACTGATTCTTCTCTCTTTGGCCTGCGGTTTGGCGATCTTGGCTGCTGCCGCGGCTCAATTGTTCCTCGCGGCCCGCTGATCGACGAACTTCGGTCTTGGCCTCGGGGGCGGAAAGTATCGGTCAGGCTTCGGTCCCCACACCGGTAGGATCAGGGTCCCCGTAGTCGCGATAGAGGTGGTCCGAATGGCCGAGAACTTCGACGTCGTCATCATTGGTGGCGGTCCCGGTGGTTATGCCGCCGCCCTGTATGGAGCATCGGCAGGACTCAACATCGCCTTGATCGAGAAGAACCGCATTGGCGGCACCTGCCTCAACGTTGGCTGTATTCCCGCCAAGGAACTTCTCGAAACTGCATCAATTCGTCGTGCGATCGAAAGTGCTGCGGCCTTCGGTCTCACGACTTCTGAACCCGTGCTCGATTTCTCCGTGACACAGACCCGCAAGCAGGGCGTGATCGACGGCCTTGTTGGCGGTCTCACGGGGCTCCTCAAGAAGCGCAAGGTCACGGTCTATGACGGCATCGGAACATTGCATGCCGGTCATGTCGTCAAAGTTTCTGGTGGATCATCGGGCGATGTTGAACTTCACGGCACCAATGTGATCCTTGCCTCAGGCTCGGTGCCTCGCACGATCCCAGGTTTCGATGTCGATGGCGTCACTGTCCTTACGTCGGACGAACTGCTTTCGCTTCAGAAGTTGCCGGCAACTGCTGTTGTCATCGGTGGCGGGGCAATCGGATGCGAATTCGCGTCGATGATGTCCGATCTCGGCACCGAGGTCACGATCCTCGAGGCCCTTCCGCAGATCCTTCCTGGCTGCGACGAAGACATCACACGTGTTGTTCTCAAGTCATTCAAGGACCGCAATGTCACTGTTCGCACCGGAGTTTCGGTGAACGGACACGACATCAAGTTCGGCGGGGGCACCACCGTGAAGTTCGGTGAAGGCGAAACCGTCGATGTCGACATGGTCGTTGTCTCGGTCGGTCGTCGTCCTCTTTCCGAAAACCTAGGCCTCGACGGAACGGCAGTTGCTGTGAGCGATCGTGGCCATGTGGTTGTCGATGCTCATTGCCGCACCGGCGAGCCCGGCGTGTGGGCAGTTGGCGACCTCATCGCAACGCCAGCGCTTGCTCACATTGGTTTCGCTGAAGGAATGCTCGCCATTCGCGACATGCTCGGTGAAGATCCGATGTCGATCGATTACTCCAAGGTGCCGTGGTGCATCTATTGCCACCCTGAGGTGAGTTTTGTTGGTCACACCGAGAAGTCAGCCAAGGAGGCTGGTTTCGATGTGATCGTGAGTAAGCACCGCTACACAGGTAACGGACGTGCACTTATCCTCGGTGAGCCCGAGGGCATGGTGAAGGTCATTGCCGAAAAGCGTTCTGACGGAACCGGCGGTCGCTTGCTTGGTGTTCACATGGTCGGCCCATGGGTGACCGAACAGCTTGGTCAGGCCTATCTCGCAGTCAACTGGGAAGCCGACGTCGACGACGTTGCCGCTTTCATCCAACCGCACCCCACGTTGAGCGAATTGTTCGGTGAAAGCGTTCTCGCTCTCACCGGTCGCTCACTTCACGGCTGAATCCCGGAGGATTCCATGGCAGAGATTCAACTTCCGCAACTTGGTGAGTCCGTCACTGAAGGAACCATCACAAAGTGGTTCAAGGCAGTCGGTGACTCCGTTGCTGAAGACGAGGTCTTGTTTGAGGTGTCCACCGACAAGGTCGACTCTGAAGTTCCGTCGCCGGTCGGTGGCGTGCTGACTGAGATTCGTGTTGCCGAGGGCGACACCGTTGATGTCGGCACGATCATCGCTGTTGTCGGCGATGGCGCTGCTGCACCTGCACCCGCTTCCGCTGCGGCGGCTCCTGCCCCCGAACCCGAGCCTGCTCCTGCGCCGGCACCCGTCGTCGAAGCACCGCCAGCACCTGCACCGGTTGCGGCTGCTCCGACTCCGGCTCCAACTCCTGCGCCAGCCCCAGCCCCAGGCCCAGTTGCTGCCCCTGCTGCGGCCACCGCCGGTCAGGTGCTGTCGCCGATTGTCCGTCGTCTCATCAGCGATTACGGCCTCGATGCCTCTCGCATTGCCGGAACCGGCCCCGATGGTCGCATCACTCGCTCCGATGTAGAAGCCGCAATTCGCTCAGGCGTTGCATCTTCGTCGACCCGTAGCGCTGCGCCAGCAGTTCCTGCACCCGCAGCGGCCACCACAGGTGGTCAGCGTCGAGCAACGCCGGCACCACGATCAGGTACGGGCGACACCGTCGAGTCGCTGAACAACATCCGCCGCCGTACTGGCGAACACATGGTGATGTCGAAGCAGGTTTCGCCGCACGCCTACACGATTGTCGAAGTCGATTACGAAAACGTCGAACGTGTTCGTCGTGCTCATCGTGACGAGTTCCGCGCAACAGAAGGTTTCGGCCTGAACTACTTGCCATTCATTTCTCGTGCAGTCATCGACGCGTTGCGCAACTACCCACATATGAACGCATCCGTTGGTGATGGTGAACTCATTGTTCACAACTATGTGAACCTTGCCATTGCAGTCGATCTTGATTTCACAGGCCTACTCGCTCCGGTCATTCATGAGGCCGACGACAAACGTCTTCGTGCAATCGCACGCGACATCAACGATCTCGCGGCACGCGCGCGATCGAAGCAACTCTCGGCCGACGACATCTCCGGCGGAACATTTACACTTTCCAACTCCGGTTCGTTCGGAAGCCATCTCGTACTTCCGATCATCAACCAGCCGCAGGTCGCAATCATCTCGACCGACGGTGTGCATCGCAAGCCGGTCGTCGTTAACGGAACCGACGGAAGTGAATCGATCGCCATCCATTCGGTCGGCATGCTCGCTATGAGTTGGGACCATCGTGCATTCGACGGTGCCTATGCCGCAGCGTTCCTGCGTGACGTTAAGGAAATCATTGAGACCCGCGATTGGGAGGCGGAGCTCTAATCATGACGACGGCCGGGGACGCCCCCACCGTCGGCGCTTCACCGTTGCGCGTCCGCTGGCTGGGAACCGTTCCCTACGGCGAAGCCTCTGATCTGCAGCATTCGCTGTTCGAGCATGGCACCGATGATTGGGTGCTCCTGCTCGAACATCCGCACGTCTACACACTTGGTTCAAACGCCGACCCATCGAACGTTCTTGTTGACCCGGCCTCTGTAGGGGCGGAATGTTTGCGCACTGATCGCGGGGGAGACGTCACCTATCACGGGCCAGGTCAACTCGTTGGCTATCCCGTGTTGTCGGTTCCCGGGAAGCGTGGCGGGGGAATGGCCGACACGGTCGCTTACGTGCGGTCGGTTGAGGATCTCGTAATCGGCGCACTGAATGATCTGGGCCTTGCTGATGTCGGTCGGCTTGAGCAGTATCCGGGGGTTTGGGTTGCTCCTGAATCTGCGAACCCTCGTAAGATCGCAGCTATCGGCGTTCGGTTGACTCGGGGGCGCTCGATGCATGGCTTCGCAATCAATGTCGACCCCGACATGTCGATGTTCACGCACATCGTTCCCTGTGGCATCGCCGATAAATTTGTGACCTCACTTGCTCAAGAGGGCATTGATGTTTCGATGGCCGAAGTGGTCGAAGCAGTCGTTGTACAAGCAAGTGCGTTGTGGGCCTCAAAGCGAAGCGTGGATCGGGCCGACATCATTCGTCGATCAACTGACGGCGATGACGATCTTTCTCCATTTAGCCGCGGCGCTGGAGCTGGCCTCCCAGTGAAGACAGGTGCTGACCATCGTGCTGGCCCATCGTTGCGTCTCAAGGGTCGTTTGGCCGAAGCCGGAGTCGCTGACGGCATTGATGTAATGGAACGCAAGCCGGAATGGATGCGCGCCAAAGTGAACATCGGCGGAAAACCGCTTGAGTTGAAGAAGACGTTGCGAGACCTTCAACTTGTGACGGTGTGTGAGGAAGCCGGATGTCCGAACCTTTCTGAATGTTGGTCTGATGGCACGGCAACTTTCATGATCAATGGAGAACGCTGCACCCGAAAGTGCGGGTTCTGCCTCGTCGATACCCGTCTTCCCGAGGCACTTGATCCTGAGGAACCAGCCCGTGTTGCAGAAGCAGTGGCGCGAATGGAGCTCGACTTCGCCGTCGTAACGACTGTTGCTCGTGACGATCTTGCCGACGAGGGTGCCGGAGCAATGGCCGATACGGTCCGAGCGATTCGCGAGCGAGTGCCTGGTGTGCAGGTTGAAGTTCTGATTTCTGATTGTCGTGGTCAGGCTGCGGCGCTTGATCTCATTTTCGAAAGTCGGCCCGATGTGCTCAATCACAATGTTGAAACGGTGCCGCGCCTTCAACGGGCGGTTCGGCCTTCTGCCGGTTATGCGCGATCACTTGCGGTGTTGTCTCGAGCAAAGCGAGCAGGTCTCCTTACGAAGTCGGGGCTCGTTGTAGGAATGGGCGAGACCGATGAGGAAATTGCTTCGGTGCTTGCTGATCTTGCGGGCATCGGCGTTTCCATCGTCACCATTGGTCAATACTTGCGCCCCACATCAACGCACTTGCCCGTAGATCGGTGGGTGACCCCTGAGCAGTTCGCGTCCTATGCCGTGTTGGGCGAGGAACTTGGTATCGGGCACGTCGAGTCGAGCCCGCTCACTCGTTCAAGTTTCCATGCAAAGCAGGCAGCAGCCGGCTCTTCCGTGCCGGTCACAATTGGCTGAGCGATAGCCTCAGAACATGCCCAGCGAACGCATCGACAGAGTCCGATCAGCGATGGCTGATCAGGGAATCGACGTCTGCTTGCTTTCTGTCGGTCCCGACTTGCCGTGGCTTACGGGCTACGAAGCAATGCCGCTCGAACGGCTCACAATGCTTGTCGTTCCAGCTGAGGCAGACGCAACCCTGGTGGTACCGGCTCTGGAAGTCGCACGCGTGGTGCCCCGAGACGAACTCTTTTCGATTCGCCCATGGGGCGAAACCGACAACCCGATCACGATCGTTTCTGACCTCATTGGCTCCTCGGCAAACGCCGCGATCGGCGAACGAACATGGGCTCGATTCCTTGTTGAGCTTCAGCATGCACGTCCCGATCTGAACTTCAGGACGACAGCACCGGTCATTGGTCCGCTCCGTGCAGTGAAAGACGCCGCAGAGGTGGTTGCACTGCGTACTGCTGCCGCAGCAGTCGATCGCATCGCTGCACAACTCCAAGCCGGCGAAATTCCGCTTATCGGCCGCACCGAAGCCGAGGTATCTGCCGACATCGGCCGACGGATCCTGGCCGAAGGCCATCACCGTGTGAACTTCGCAATTGTCGCTGCGGGAGAGAACGCCGCAAGCCCTCATCACGAGCCAGGTTCCCGAGTGATTGGTGCCAATGAAGTCGTTCTTTGTGACTTCGGCGGAACCATGGCCGACGCTGATGGTGTTGGTTACTGCTCTGACATCACTCGATGCGTCGTCACGGGATCACCAACTTCTCGAATGACCGAGGTCTACGGTCATCTGCATATCGCTGAAGCCGCCGGACTTGTTGCTGGTGGTCCGGGCATTCCTGCTGAAGATGTTGATGCGGCAACGCGGTCGATCATCGACGCTGCAGGCTTCGGCGAATGGTTCATGCACCGAACCGGACACGGCATTGGGGTCGAAGAACACGAAGACCCCTACATCGTTCTCGGAAATCGCTCACCCCTCGTAGCGGGGAATGCCTACTCGGTCGAGCCCGGCATTTACCTTCCCGGCGAGTTTGGCTTCCGGCTCGAAGACATTGTGGTGGTGACTGAATTTGGGGCCGAATCGATCACGAACGCCGAACGGTCATTGGTGTCTGTTGAAGCATGACAAAGTGGCAGTCCGATGATTGATTTCGATGCCGCCTCGCTCTTATTGCAGTGGGCTGCTGGCGGTCTGCTTTTCTTGTGGGTGACGACGCGGCGTCGTGAAGTTTCACTTGGCTATGGCTGGCTTATGCGTGGCACATACCTGCTGATGGCAGGCGGGGCCGCCTATATCGGCATCTTTGTCATTGAGCCGATGGCGGGTCGTGACATTGCTTCGGTTGGTGTGGTTTTGGCCTCGGGATACGCGCTTGCGTCCTCGATCATTCGGCGCAAGGCCGGGGTTTCCGGTCAGGTTGCGTTGGCAGAGTCTCGTTCCGAGCGCGTTGCTGCAATGACCGGGATTGAACGAGAGGCTGCGCAAAAAGACTTGAAGGTTCGTGAGTTCGATCCTCGCCTTGATCTCATCGCTCCGGTCATCGGGTTCGTGGGAGTGGTTGCTGCTGGTCTTGAAGCAGGAGGTCCAGCCTGGCTTGCAGTTGCTCGGTTCGTTGTCGGAGCAATGTTCCTGGGCGCAGTCACCGACGCGATGTTGCTGGGTCATTGGTATCTCGTGCAGCCGGGCCTAGCTCGTGGCGCGCTTCTTGAACTCGTGTACTGGACGGGTTGGTTGTGGGTTCCCGAAGTGATCCTGTTACTCGTCCCAACCGGAATGATCTCGGCCATCAACGGCAGCATTGACGACGGGTACAACGGCTTGCTCACCTGGTTCTGGGTGATGTGCACGGTCACGACGATCGGCTTGATCATCACCACACGACTCGCGTTGAAAGAGCGCTCGTATTCAGCCGTGATGGCGGCAACGGGATTGCTGTATCTCGCAATCCTCACGGCGTTTGGTATTGACTTGGTGGCTCGGGCGCTGCTCTCTTCAGCCAACTAACGCTCAACGAGCGACGAAATACTTGGCCTGAGGGTGATGACAGATCAGCGCTGAGGTTGTTTGTTCCGGCTGGTACTGGAAGCCGGTCTCTTCATTGACCTCGATACCGATGCGACCGGCATCGAGAATCTGAGCAACTCGCTCATTGTCCTCGAGTTCGGGACATGCGGGGTAGCCCCATGAGTAGCGACCGCCGCGGTATTGCTGACGGAAGAGTCCAGCGAGCGACGGACCGTCGTCTTGAGCGAAGCCCCAGTCCTCACGCATGCGGCGATGCCAGTATTCGGCAAGTGCTTCGGCCATTTCGACTCCGAGACCATGCACCATGAGGTACTCCTGGTATCGATTCTCTTCAAACAACTTGGCCGCAACATCGCTCACGCGCTGACCCATCGTGACGATATGGAACGCCGCGTAGTCGATCTCACCCGAATCAATTGGACGGAAGAAATCGGCGATGCACATGAACGGCGCAGCTTGCTGACGCGGATAGTGAAAGCGCGTGAGTTCCTCAGACCGGGTCGCGTCGGTCCAGACCACGAGATCGTCGCCATCGCTGTTGACCGCAAAGTAGCCGTAGACCACCTGGGGGATCAACATGTCGGCGGCTTTCGCCTCGGCAAGCTGTGATCGAAGCATCGAGCGAATGCGGTCTTTGAACTCTTCGTCGGTCTCGGTGACCCCGTCGGTCGTTTCGGGACGGAACTGCCATTGGTTACGGAACAACGCTGTTTCGTTGATGTACGCCGCGATGTCGTCGATGGGGATGCCCTTGACGACCTTCGTGCCGAGGAACGGGGGAGTGAAGACCTCGTTGTCGGCAGCGACATCAGGTGAGCGCGGCGGAAGGTCCTCGGCGGGCGTAACGGCCTTGGTTCCTGAACGAGCCGGCACGGTGCTCTCGCTGGGAACCCGACCCCAGTCGGCATCATCAGGTTCGTTACCGCGTTTGATGTCGCCAAGACGATCCATAACGCGCAAACCTTCAAAGGCATCCTTGCCATAGAACAAGCGACCTTCGTAAACCTCGCGGAGATCTCGTTCTACGTAACTGCGCGTGAGTGCAGCGCCGCCAAGCATCACGGGGATGTTGGAGAGGTTGCGAGTATTCAGTTCTTCGAGGTTCTCGCGCATGATGAGCGTGGACTTCACAAGAAGTCCGCTCATTCCGATTGCGTCGGCGTTCACTTCAACGGCCTTCTCGATCATTTCGGCAATGGAAATCTTGATGCCAAGGTTGATGACTTCGTAGCCGTTGTTGGTGAGGATGATGTCGACAAGGTTCTTTCCGATGTCGTGAACATCACCCTTTACGGTGGCGAGGACAATGCGACCTTTGCCGCCGTCGTCGGCCTTCTCCATGAACTGTTCGAGATGGGCAACAGCGGTCTTCATTGTTTCTGCCGATTGAAGAACAAAGGGAAGTTGCATTTCGCCTGTGGCGAAGAGGTCTCCGACGACTTTCATGCCAGCGAGGAGAACATCATTAATGATGAAGAGAGGCTCCAGCCCCTGCGCCCGGGCACGATCAAGATCATCTTCAAGGCCTTCGCGCTCACCATCGATGATTCGTTGGCTCAGAATCTTTTCGATGGTCCAGTCAGTTCGGTCTTCTCGGACAACCTCTGTTGCCTGGACATCAGCGAAGATGTCTAGAAGCTTCGTGAGCGGGTCGTAGCCCTCGCTTCGACGGTCATAAATGAGATCGAGACTGACTGCACGCTGCTCTTCAGGAATTTTATTGAGCGGCATGATTCGCGCTGCATGCACGATTGCTGAATCGAGCCCGGCGTTCACGCACTCGGCAAGGAAGACCGAGTTGAGAACGTGGCGAGCTGCTGGCTTGAGGCCGAAGGAAACGTTCGAAACGCCCAGTGTTGTGAACACGCCGGGTAGTTCGGTCTTAATTCGCTTGATGGCCTCAATCGTGGCGATTGCATCGCCGCGCAAGTCGTCGTCGCCGGTTGACAGGGGGAACGTCAGTGCATCGAAAATCAGATCGCTAGGTTCGAGCCCGTAGCGATTGACAGCGAGGTCATGAATGCGATGCGCGATGCGCAACTTCCATTCGATATCTCGAGCTTGGCCTTCTTCGTCAATGAGGAGACAGACGATTGCGGCGCCATATTCGGCGGCCAACTTCATGACGCGATCGAGCCGGCTTCCTTCCGCTTCGCCGTCTTCGAGGTTGGCGGAGTTGAGGATCGCACGGCCACCTAGCCATGCAAGACCAGCTTCCATGACCTCAGGCTCGGTGGAGTCGAGAACGAGGGGAACGCTGGACTGTGTTGCGAGCAGTTTCGCAATTTCATCCATGTCATTTGTGCCGTCTCGGCCGACATAGTCGACGCAGACATCGAGCACGTGTGCGCCTTCGCGAACTTGGTCCTTCGCCATTTGCACGCACGTGTCGAGATCGGCATCGAGTAGGGCTTCACGGAACTTCTTCGAACCGTTTGCATTCGTGCGCTCACCGATGATCATGAACGAGGTGTCTTGTTCGAACGGCACGAGCGAGTAGATCGAAGTGGCGCCCGGCTCATGCATAGGTGTGCGCGGTGCTGGCGTGAGGTCTTTGCAGCGATCAACAACGGCAGCAAGATGTTCCGGTGTTGTTCCGCAGCAGCCGCCGATGATGTTCACGCCGAGTTCGGTGACGAACCGCTCATGATGTTCCGCGAGCCCCTCGGGGGAGAGGTCGTAGTGCATGTGGCCATCGACAACGCTGGGAAGACCAGCATTCGGAATGCAAGAAATGGGCATGCGGGCATGTGCTGCGAGATGGCGGAGGTGCTCGCCCATTTCCACTGGACCAGTCGCGCAGTTAATGCCAATGACATCGGGATGAAGCGGATCGATTGCTGCGAGGGCAGCGGCGATTTCGGTGCCGGGCAACATGCGTCCGGTGAGTTCCATCGTGACCTGCACCTGAAGAGGCAGTTCTTTGCCCTCGGCTCGCATGGCTCGGCGGGCGCCGTTCATGGCGGCCTTCACAGTGAGAAGGTCGAACATGGTCTCGATGATCAGCAGATCGACGCCGCCCTCGATGAGCGCCCGAGTTTGCGCCTCGTAGTGGTCGCGGAGTTCCGCATAACGAATTTGTCCAAGGGACGGAAAGCGAGTTCCTGGCCCAATGGAACCGGCAACCCAGCGGGGCCGGTCAGGGGTGGAGAAGTCATTGGCGACGCCGCGGGCGAGGCGGGCAGCAGCGACGTTGAGTTCGTGGACTCGATCGGCGATGTCATATTCCCCAAGCGGGATGGCAAATGCGCCAAAGGTGTCGGTTTCGATGACATCGCAGCCAACCTCGAGATAGCGGGCATGCACGTCGGCGATCACGTCTGGCCGGGTGACTACGAGGAGCTCATTGCAGCCCTCGAGGTCGGGTCCGCCAAAGTCGTCGGCGGTCACACCGCTGGTCTGGATGCATGTGCCCATACCGCCGTCGAAAATGACGACACGTTCATGGATTGCTTCAAGGAAAGTGCTCACCGTGGATCTCCTGGCGATGGTCCGGGCGCGGAACGAGGATCGGAATTGATCTCGCCGCAAGCCGGGGCATCTCGCCCTACCCATCAGGTCAGCTTCGGCTCTCACACGGTAGCAGAGAGAGATTCGAATCCGACGTTGAAGGCGAGGGATGCACCTTGCGCCCTCTAGGCTCAACCTCGTGAAGATCTACACGCGCAAGGGCGATGACGGCACCACTGGACTCCTCTACGGAGGTCGTGTGGCAAAAGATTCCGCAGCACCGGCGGCTTACGGCACGGTTGACGAGTTGCAGTCGTTTCTCGGGCTCGCTCGGGCTGAGTCAGATGCCGAACTTGGCGACATCTTGGTGCATCTCGAACGCGACCTTTGGGTTCTGATGGGCGAGTTGGCTGCCGATCCCGGAAGTCGCGACAAACTCACTGCGGGCGCCACGTTGGTCACCGACGACATGATCACCCATCTCGAAGACCTCATCGACGCCACCAGTGCCAAGTTCGATCCACCGACCGAATTCGTAGTACCCGGTCAAAATCGCATCGGTGCGCTTCTTGATGTTGCCCGAACGGTCGCTCGGCGCGCCGAGCGCGACAGTCTCGCTGCGGCTGGTCCCGGCAGCGCCGTGGTGCCGTACCTCAATCGCCTTTCCGATCTGCTCTGGACGCTCGCTCGTTGGCAAGAGGGCACCTCACTGCCTACGCGCTCCGTACAGCCATAATTCCTCTCCTCTTTCATACCTATCTGCGAGGTCGTTATGTCGCTGAAGATTTCTCCTGCTCGCTCGCTACCGACTGCAGTTGATGCCATCGTCCTCGCAGTCGCCTCGGACAAGTGTTCCGATCGTGCGCTGAAAGCGCGAGGACTACCGGTTACGGCACTTCGCACGCAGGGTTTTACCGGTGCTGCAGATCAGGTTGCGTTTGTTGCCGATTCTTCGGGGCGCTCAGCGATTGTGATTGGTGCTGGTGCATCGAAGTCAATCGATGACAACCGACTTCGTCGCATCGGTGCTCAAGCAGTGCGGTCCGGTTCTCGGTCAAAGCGCCTCGGGGTCGACGTTCTGGACCTCATCGAAGCAGGCAGCGCTTCAGTTAAGGCGAGTTCGATTCGCGCACTCGCCGAAGGTCTCGTCCTTGGTTCCTATCGCTTCACTGAATATCGGTCAGATCCAAAGCCCGCTGTCCTTACTGCAGTAAGTGTCGCCGGAGTGACAGGCAAGGCCGCAACTGATGCGTTTACACAAGGCCTGAAAATCGGCGAAGCGCAGAATTTCGCGCGCGATCTCGTGAATCGTCCCGGTGGCGACCTCACGCCTGCTGCGCTTGCTCAAGAAGCAGTCAAGCTCGCCCGTCGCGAGCGGCTCACGATCGAAGTTCTCAATCTTGCCCAGATCCGTCGCCAAAAGTTGGGTGGTCTTCTGGGTGTCAATCGTGGTTCCACACACGAGCCCCGATTCGTAAAGATCACCTATACGCCACGCGCCCCAAAGGGAACGCTTGCGCTTGTTGGTAAGGGCATCACGTTCGATTCGGGTGGTCTATCGATTAAGACCGGCGAAGGCATGATGACCATGAAGATGGACATGGGCGGTGCCGCAGCAGTCCTTGGCTGTTTCGCAGCGATTCGAGCAGTTGCGCCCAAGTGCAAAGTCGTTGGCTACATGCCGATGACCGACAACATGAGCGACGGCGACGCAACCCGACCTGGTGATGTCCTCACCATTCGCAATGGCACAACGGTTGAGGTGCTCAACACCGATGCTGAAGGCCGCCTCGTCTTGGCTGACGCGCTTTCGCTCGCCACCGAAGATGCCCCCGATGCAATCATTGATCTCGCAACTCTTACCGGCGCTGTTGAAATAGCCCTCGGCGGTCGCATTGCAGCGGTGATGTCGAATAACGATGCATGGCTCGACGACCTCGAAACTGCTGCAGAGTCAGCCGGAGAGCGCATGTGGCAACTTCCGCTACCCGCCGACTATCGCTCATTCCTCGATTCTGATGTCGCTGATCTGCGAAACATTTCAAAGTCACGCGGTGGCGGCACGATTACGGCTGGCTTGTTCTTGCAGGAATTCGTCGGCGACAACATTCCATGGGCACATATCGATATCGCTGGTACCGCGTGGTCCGACGCTGACGATGCTGAGACCACAAAGGGTGGCACGGGATACGGCGTTCGCACCCTGCTCGAGGTAGCCAGAACCTTTACGCCGCGTCGCCGTTAACGAGTTCGCATTTCGGGGTAGATGTTTTCATCGACTCTCGATGCGGGTGGTGAGCAAGTGCCCAGCGAATCGCTTCATGGGCGATGGCTGGGTGGAATCGCCAACGATGGAGTTGTCGTTCAACGCTTTGATTGTCCTCGCCAAGCTGAATCATTGAAAGGGCAAGTGAACGGGCCCGTGTTTGCATCTGTTCGAATGAGGGCGAGACACTCGGGCGGTTCAGCCACTGGTCGTGTTCGTGGCGTAACGAGTCTGGTAGCCGCTCGGTTTGTGCTCGAGTGAGGGGAGCAAGCCGTCGGCGAACGGAGATCGCTGAGGTTCCGTGCATACGTGCAGCGCCAAAGCGACAGCACCGCTCGAAGGTTCGCAGCAGCGGTGCATTGCGACCGCCGCGCATCCCAACGCCAAGCGACTGAGCGGTATCGACGAGATCGATTTCAAAGCCTTCAGGGTGACGATCGAGCCCATCGGCGAGTCGGCGCAGGAGCCACACCGACGAAGGTCCCAAAATCGGAAGCCAAAACTTTTCGACATAGGCGGATCGGGGATCGTGGCCGAGTTGGTCGATGACGGGGTCAGACCATGCATCGACTGCGATCGTCTGTGCTGGATGGGTGGGATCGCTGATGAGAGTCAAGGCTCCTCCTGAGGATGTCGCTACACATCACGACGTTTCGTGATGTTTCGGTGACTGTCGTCTCGGAGTGCCGAAAGGTCAACGGGCCAGATGGACCGTTCTTGTGCGTGCGTCCTGCTTTGACGAGCTAGGAAGAAGCGGAGTCGCTTCCCAAATCATTGCCATTTTCTGATGTGTCGACTGATTGCTCAAGTTCAGTCACACGCAATCGCAAGAGGGCAAGTTGCTCGGCGAGTTCGCGAGTGCGATTTTCGGAACGAGTCAGTTCGTAGGAAAAGTGCACGACGATAAGAAGAAGTAATGCGAGCCCGAGGAGAATCAACAGTGTGGGCTGATACCAAATCCCCAGCCGTTCGGCCGTCCAATCGAGGAGACCGGGAACGGCAGCGATGACAACCATGACCGCACCGAGGCTCAGCCACAGGAGCGAATACTTCGCCTTTAGGTGACGGCGGCGTACAAGAACGATGATTCCGACAATCGCGAGCGCCACGAGGATGGCGAGTGCGACGTGTGCACGAAGGCTCATGTTGTTGCCTCCTTTGTGGTGCGGGGGCGGCGAGGAGTATTCGCCAACGACACCAAAACGCGCAGGTAGTGGTACACGAGTCGAAAGCTGCGGGTTGATGCTTGTCCGCCGGCGCGTTCTCGCATGGTGACAGGGACTTCACGCACGTCGAAACCGGCTCGGCACGCAAGTACGAGCGCTTCGGCGGAATCCATGTATTCAATCGGATAGTCGGTGGCGAACATCGCGAGCATGTCAGCGTCGAATGACCGAAATCCCGAAGAGGTATCGGTGAACTTCTGTCCGGCGAGACGCTCAATTGACCAGCGCAGGATTCCCATCGCAGCGCCTCGACTGCGACCGACGTGGTAATCGCCAACCCCAGCAAATCGCGATCCGATCACCATGTCGGCGCCATCAGCGAGCGGCGCCAAAATTGCGGAGATTTGCGATGCGTCATGTTGGCCATCGGCATCGAACTGGATGGCGCGTCCGTACCCTCGTTCAACGGCAAATCGGAAGCCGGTGCGCAGGGCGCCGCCGATACCAAGGTTGAACGGAAGGCGAATGCAGATCACGCCATTGGCTTCGGCGAGATCGGCGGTGTCGTCTTTAGACCCGTCATCGATAACGACCACGTCGTAGTCGGGAACAGTGCGTTTCAATTCGGCGAGGGTCGAGGGAAGGGTCTCGTGTTCGTTGAACGCGGGAATGATGACGAGCACCCGGTCACGATTGTTGGCCCTGTCCTGCATTGGTAGTGAGGTTACTCCAGTCTGTTTTGCTGCCTTGGCTCTCGGCAACGAGCTCTGGGTAGGCCACAATTGAGCCATGCCCGACGCCGCAGATGAGAGTAAGCCGCAAGCGATCGAGACCGCTCGTCGTGTGATTCGCGATGCGTCGTCGGTGGCGGTACTGACAGGCGCCGGGATCAGCACCGACTCCGGTATTCCTGATTTCCGTGGGCCAAACGGCGTCTGGACCCGAAATCCTGAAGCCGAGAAGCGATCAACCATCCAGCACTATTTGGCCGATCCTCAGGTGCGACGCGATGCCTGGCAGATCCGGCTCGAATCAGACATGTTCACCGCTTCACCGAACGATGGTCATCGGGCGCTGGTTGAACTCGAGCGTTCGGGACGTCTCCACACCTTGGTGACACAGAACATCGATGGTCTCCATGTCATTGCCGGCAGTTCGCCCGACAACGTGGTTGAGATTCATGGCACGGTGCATCGATGGGAATGTGTGGATTGTGGAGCGCGCGGTCCGATGCAGGAAGCGCTTGATCGAGTGCGAGCTGGGGACCCGGACCCGTCTTGTCCGATCTGTGGCGGAATCATGAAGTCGGCAACGATCATGTTCGGGCAATCGCTAGTGGCGGCTGATCTCCTGCGAGCAGAGATTGCGGCAACGCAAGCAGACGTATTGCTCGCTGTGGGGACCAGCCTCATGGTCTACCCAATTGCAGGAATGGTGCAGGTTGCGTTGGAGGCTGGGCGCTCTGTGGTGATTGTCAACGCTCAATCGACGCCCTTTGATTCGCAGGCGACAGTTGTCGTGCAGGGCTCAGCATCGGCGGTTCTTCCAGCCATTCTTTAGTTTTTTGGTCGGAGGTGGCGGAAAGCCGACCTAATAGGTAGGGTTTCGGTCCCGAGCGTGAGATTCGCTCGATCCCCCGAGCACTAAAGGCAACCTATGGCCACCTTCCGAGACCTCCTCTCGCAGACCAAGAGCCAGATCACCGAGATCGAACCGGCCGAAGCAGAAGCACTGCGCGCCCAGCCGGCCACCGTGTTCCTCGATGTTCGTGAGCCCGATGAGTTTGAGCAGGGCGCTATTCCGAACGCTGTCTTCATTCCACGCGGCCATCTCGAAGCTCAGGTCGAGAGTCGCATTCCCAGTCGGGAATCAAAGGTTGTGGTGTTCTGCGCCGGGGGCGTTCGCTCGGCGTTCGCAGCCAAGACACTCGGCGAGCTTGGGTACACCGACGTTCTTTCAATGAACGGCGGCTTCAACGCATGGAAAGACCAGGGGCGTGAATGGTCGGCACCTCGCACGCTGAGTGCCGAGCAGCGCAACCGCTACCAGCGACACCTTCTACTCCCCGAGGTGGGTGAAGAAGGTCAGCTCAAGCTTCTTGATTCGAAGATTCTGCTTCTCGGCGCTGGCGGCCTTGGTTCGCCATCGGCTCTGTATCTCGCAGCAGCAGGTGTTGGAACGATTGGCATCATCGACATGGATGTTGTCGATGAATCGAATCTTCAGCGTCAGATCATTCACAACATTGAGCGCGTCGGTATGCGCAAAGTCGACTCAGCGGCAAAGACGCTTCAGTTGTTGAATCCTGAAGTCAATGTCATCACTCACGACATGCGGCTCGATGCGTCGAATGTTGAAGAGCTGCTATCGCAGTACGACCTCGTTGTCGACGGAGCTGACAACTTCCCGAGTCGTTACCTGCTCAACGATGCATCGCTAAAGACGGGCACGCCGGTCGTACACGGATCGATCTTCCGATTTGAGGGACAGATCACGGTGTTCCTTCCGCATGATGGTCCTTGCTACCGGTGCTTCCTGCCCGAGCCACCCCCGCCGGAACTGGCGCCGTCATGCGCCGAGGCCGGAGTGCTTGGCGTTCTTCCAGGCATCGTTGGCTCGATCCAGGCGATTGAAGCAATCAAGCTCCTGCTTGGTCTGGGCGATTCATTGTCCGGCCGATTGATGGCATATGACAGCCTTGAACAGTCGTTCATGACCTACAAGATCCGCCGGGATCCGAAGTGCCCCGCGTGTTCAATCGAGCCAGAAGAAATCGTGATTGCGGAGTACGACCAGTACTGCACCCCGCACGCACCGCATTTCGACCTCTGATTTCACATTCCTGAGCGGGAAATCAGGCTGTCGAGGTTTTCTGCGAGGGCGGCGCTATGGTGGGGCTGGGCGGAGAGCGTGTTTTCACGTGTCTCATTAGAGGTCTGTATGAACACCCCCACTCCGAGAACTAGGCCCACGGGTTCACGTCGACTTCGTCGTTCCTTGGCGATGATTGGGTTCATCGTCGGCGTCGTCGTGGTGTCGGCGGGATGCATGCCAGAACTGCTCGTGCCGGCGACCTCAGGACGCAACTTCGGCCAAGGGCCACTTGACGCAATTCGCGAGGCGGCCAGTAGGACGGCGGAAACAAAACTCGTTGGTAGGCCAGAAGAGCCTGATCCCAATTACAACTGCGGACTTTCATCAACGGACCTGGCCGCCATGATGATCGTTCCCACCTATTTCGAAGCTGGTGGTTCACTGCCCTCTCCGATGACGTTGTCTCGTTGGGACAACACCTCCGGCGGGCGCGCGTCGAACGCCAATCTTTTTGCATTCAGCCGCACAACTGGCCCATATGTAAATGCATTCTTCAGCCCTGGCATTGGCTTATGGCAGTTCGATTCAGCGGGCCGTTGGGACATGACTGCAGCTGATGCGATCAACGCGACGACCGCAGCAAACCAAGCTGCAGCGACTATCGCCTATCGATGGTGCAACGCTCCGTCGAGCAAAAAAGCGACGCCTCAATTGCGTCGAATGTATGCATGGGGACCATGGTACGGGTGCACTTTGGGCGGGACGACAAAGTGTGAGGACACGTTCAACCAGTTAGTTACATCAGACGGGAAACTCAACACGTCCTTTGATCCTGCGGTAACTCGAACAGGCGGAATGCAGCAAAGAGTCTGCAATCTGCGTGGTCTCGGAGATGGCTTGACCTGTTTCTACATCAACCCTGCGCTTGCTGAGGGTTCCCGTGGGTGGCAAGGCGGCACCTACGACGGGTCGGGAAGCTCTATTACTCCACTTCCCAAACCCTTCTATTCCGTTCGAGCGAATGGCAACGAGTATCGCGTCTGGCTGAAGGAGGACACGGGTTACGACATCGACATCACTGCATCGAAACCTGTAACCGCAAACGCGCGTGATTCTCTGACGTGGACTGCCTCGACAGTGCTCTGCGATACATCGACTCGCCGCGGGTTCTGCGGAAATGTGGACCCCATTGGTTCGCTTGATGTCGTGTCACTATCTGCTCCAAATCAAGTTCGTGTTACTGGTTGGGCAATAGATTTCGATTCAGCGAAGAATCCGGTCGACGTACACATCTATGTCGGAGATGTTCGAGCTATTTTTTCTGCCTCGCTGAATCGTCCCGATGTCGGAGTAGCAATGCTGAGTGCTGGGCCACTGCATGGATTTGATTTTACTCTTGCAGCGCCAACCGGGTCGCAAAATGTGTGCGTTTACGCGATCGATATTGGAGGCGGAAACAACGCTCAAATCGGTTGTCGGACTGTCAATGTCACTGGCAACCCGGAAGGTTCGATCGACGTGCTCACGGCAGCGCCTGGATCTGTTTCGATTGAAGGATGGAGCGCAGTACCGGGCGATGCTGCTGCACCCGCAGAGATTGCAGTTGATGGTGTGACGGTTGCTCGGATAAGCAGGTCGGTCAGTCGTCCCGATGTCGCTAAGGCGGTGCCTTGGGCCGGCGCGACAGCAGGATTCTCGGCCACGATTCCGGTCTCCGGGGGCAGCCGCACCGTTTGCTTATCCTCAGGCGGTGCAGCAGCAAAAGCGATTAGTTGCCGAACCATCTCGCTTCCCACCGGTTCACCCTTCGGTTCGCTTGATGCTGTAAACGCATTACCCGGAGCAATCAGCCTTGCGGGATGGATCATTGATCCTGATGTCAAGGGTGCGATTGATGTGCATGTTTGGATCGGTGGATCGAGGACAGTCTTGAGTGCGGATCAGGGCCGTGCCGATCTTGCAGCCATATTTCCTGCTTATGGGGCAGCCCACGGTTTCAGCATGACGGTTCCGATTTCGCACGGCCCACAGAGTGTTTGCGTTTACGGAATAAATGTTGGAGGTGGGGCAAATATTTTGGTTGGTTGTCGTCAGATCAACGTTCCGGGCGGTTCACCCTTCGGCTCGCTTGATGCCGTTGTTCGAGGACCGAACGGTGTGACAGTCGCGGGCTGGGTGATTGATCCAGATACGTCTGCCTCGATTCCGGTGCATGTGTATGTGGGGTCTGATGGAACGGCGATTCTTGCCAACCTTCAGAGACCCGATGTCGGGGCGGCATTCACGCTCTATGGGAATGCACACGGGTTTGGTGCCACGCTGACGGCACCTCAGACACCTGTGCGGGTCTGCGTCTATTCGATTGAGGCGGCGGGAAGCGGCACGAACCAGCTTCTTGGATGTCGCACGGTCTGAGTCCCCTAGGGGTTGATGGGGTAGGGCTGCTAGACAGTCGGACGTGAAGGGCCTGATTCTTTCCGGCGGTGCCGGTACCCGACTTCGACCGATTACCCACACGAGCGCCAAGCAATTGGTGCCGGTGGCCAACAAGCCGATTCTGTTCTACGGCATCGAGGACATGGTCGAGGCGGGAATCACGGAGATCGGAATCATCACTGGCGATACAGGTCCCGAGATTCGCGACGCAGTGGGGGATGGCAGTCGTTGGGGAGCGAAGGTCACCTACATCCCTCAGGATGCGCCCTTAGGTCTTGCCCACTGTGTATTGATCGCTCGCGGCTTTCTCGGAGATGACGACTTTGTGATGTACCTCGGCGACAACCTGCTTCGTCAGGGCATTGCTGAATTTGTTGAAAGTTTCGAGGCGGACCATGCGGAATCAAGAGCGGGCGATGCGCAAATTCCGTCGGCACAGATTCTTCTTGCCCGGGTTCCCGATCCCCAGCGTTTCGGCGTGGCAGAAATTGGCGCCGATGGCGAAGTAACGAAACTTGTTGAGAAGCCAGAAGAGCCGAAGTCCGATCTCGCGCTTGTTGGCGTGTACTTGTTCGATCGAAGCATCCACGAAGCAGTTGCTGCCATCGAACCATCGCCACGCGGTGAACTAGAAATCACCGACGCGATTCAATGGCTTATCGACAACGCTCATCGGGTTCGTCATGAGGTTCTTGAAGGCTGGTGGAAAGACACCGGTAAACTCGAACCGCTGCTTGAAGGAAATCGTCTTGTGCTCGACATGCTCGAATCATCCAATAGCGGAACTGTTGATGCTGCATCGGTCCTCGAGGGAATCGTCGTTATCGAAGCGGGTGCGGAGGTCGTCAACTCGACACTTCGTGGTCCGGTGATCATTGGTGAAGGCGCTCGAATCGTCGACAGCACCGTTGGTCCGTACGCCTCGATCTATTTCGATTGCGAAATTTCCGATAGCACCATCGAGAACTCCGTCATTCTTGAGCAGTCGCGGATCACCGGTATTCGTTCCATCGCGGACTCGCTTGTAGGAAAGCAAGTCGAAGTGCGCAAATCGCAACGCGAACCGCACGCAAAGAGGCTGATGATCGGTGATCATTCCCTCGTCGAACTCGACTAGTCCACGTCGAACAGAGAGTGTTTGTCCCTATCTCTCTTCGGATTAGAGGGTGAGGGCAAGAGTCGGGCGAGGGCACGTAGAATTTGGATAGGGCAGGTTCCCGATGATTCCTCATGACTCCACCCCGCCGTTCCTCCTCCGCTCCGAATTGTGAGAGCGACCCTTCTTCGTCGCTTCAGGCGCCGAGGGTTTTTCGCGTGCTTGTCCTCGCGCTTGCCTTTGTCGGTGCGTCGTTCGCGGTCTCTTTGATCGCCTCTTCGGCAACCGCTGCACCGGCAAGTGCGCTCTTGCGTGGGATCGATGTCTCGAGTTGGCAGCATTCGGGAACTTCTGGCTCCATATGTGGGCGCCCAATCGATTGGGTGCAGGTTCGAAATTCGGGGATTTCCTTTGCCTACGTGAAGTCCACCGAGGCTACGAGTTACACCAATCCATGTTTTGCGCAGGATTGGGCGGGCATTGCATCGGTCGGTTTGCTTCGCGGTTCGTATCACTACGCGAAGCCAGCCCTCCCCATCAGTACTGCAGTAGACCAAGCCCGGTACTTCGTGTCCCGTGCGGGTTCGATGACCGGGCCAGGGGATCTGCCCGGGATGCTCGATTTGGAAGAAACCGGCGGCCTCGACGGGACACAACTGTCGAACTGGGCGCGTGCATTCATGAACGAGGTCACGTTGCTCACCGGCAAGAAGCCTGTGCTCTACATGGGTGCGTTCTTCTTTCCAGGGACGATCGCAGCCGATATCTCCGCGACCTATCAACTTTGGCTTCCGAGCTACATGTGTCAGAGCAACCGTGGGGAGCGAATTTGTGACCCCTATACCGACACGCGTCAACCGAGATTGCCTGCCGGTTGGTCATCGTGGACGTGGTGGCAGTTTTCGAGTATCGAAAAAGTTCCGGGAATCTACGCGAATTCTTACAATGGACAGCAATCGAACGCTTTTAACTACGCACTCGACAACGTCGATATGAATTGGTTTTGCTGCGACTTGAGTTCGCTTCAGGCGCTCGCTGGTGCAGGTACTGGTGGTGGGTCGCCGTTCGGTTCTTTTGATGGCACGGCGATGAACGCCAATGGCACGGTTCACGTTGCGGGATGGGCGATTGATCCCGATACGACTGCGTCGATCCAAGTCCATTTCTATACCGATGGTGCTTGGACGGGTGCGACGACCGCAGACCGAATTCGTACTGACGTCGGTGCGGTGTATCCCGGGTTCGGATCGGCACACGGATTTAGCGAGAATTTCGCAATTCCGACAGGTGCGCAGAGGATGTGCGCGTTCGGCATCAACGTCGCTTCAGGCTTGAATCTTCCATTTGGATGCCTCTCGCTTGGTGGCGCTCCTAAAGGTTCGCTTGACATCGCGACGGTGACTCAACCTGGAAAAGTCCGAGTCGCTGGGTGGGCAGCCGACCCGAACGATTGGTCTCGTTCGACTGTCGTGCATGTCTATGCCGGAACTGCTTGGACGTCATTGCCTGCCAATCAGCCACGGATTGATGTGAACACTTATCTCGGTATCACAGGCAATCACGGCTTCGACGCTGAGGTTGACGCGTCCGGCGGACCAATTCAGGTGTGTGTTTATGGCATCAACGACACTGGCCCCGGGGGGCCGAGTCTCTTGTCGTGTAAGTCCGTCACTGTGCCAACGGGAAGCCCGTATGGGTCGCTTGATGTGGTGAAGGCACGCCCTGGCGCGATCGATATTGCTGGTTGGGTGATCGACCCCGACACAGCCAACCCGACACAAGTTCGTGTTTACGTTGACGGCGTTGGAACTGCGATTGTTGCCTCGGCGTCGCGACCAGATGTCGCAGCAGCCTTCCCGCTCTATGGAGCCAACCACGGATTCTCGACATCGATACCCGTTTCAGCGGGTAGCCATCAGGTGTGTGTGTACTCAATCAACACGGTAGGTGCGGGTTCGAATCAGACCATGGGCTGTCGGACCGTCGTCAACCGTAATGGCGATCCGTTCGGCTCGATTGATTGGGCGGCGAGTGGTTATGGGCATATCGGGGTCGCCGGATGGGCCCTTGATCCCAACACAGATGATCCGATCGTGATCCACATTTATGTGAATGGCGTGGGCGTCGGGCGTCTGGCGAGTGATTATCGGGCGGATGTCGCCGCAGCGTTCGGGAATGGTCCGAATCACGGCTTTACGTATGTGGTGCCTCGACCAAGTGCGGATCCACAGACCATCTGTGTTTTCGGTCTGAATGTGGGATCAGGGTCGAACGCTCTGATCGGCTGTCGAGTCGTCTGATACAAATCACGTGCGAATGGGTGATAGCGCCCGTTCCGACGTGGGAACATGTTCTAGTGCGCTCCCGAATCCAAAGCCTTAAGGCAAAACGATGAAAGCCAAGGCCGTAGCTGCGGTCGGTCGGGCCAGAGAGGCAGTTCCCGCTGGCACAGGAGCCGTCGGAGCCGGACTCGTAGTTTCGTCGATCGCTTCCTATGCCTTTGTCGTTGTTGCACTGAATTCGCTTGATGGCAGCGCTAATTCAGCGTTCTCAGCGTTCTGGGCAGTTATTTTTGTTCTCGGGCCAGGTTTTTTCCTGCCCCTCGAACAAGAAGTAGGGCGCGCCCTTGCCCATCGGCGTGCTCAGGGTCTCGGCGGCCGTCCGCTCGTTACAAGAGCGACAAAGCTTGGAGCCGCGATCACCGCGGTGCTCGTTGCCGCTGCAATTGTGGCAGCTCCGCTTTTGGGCCGTGAGATTTACAATGGCGATCAGCTCTTCACCGTCGCGTTGTGCGTCAGCCTCGTGTCGTTCTTTTTGATGCACCTCACTCGTGGGGTACTTGCAGGTGAAGGTCGATTCGGCGCGTTCGGGGAACTCATCGCAGTTGATTCGGTCATCAGACTTGCGTTGGCGATCGGAATCACAATCGGAGGCGCCGACAAAGCTGGTCTTTATGCTCTTTGTCTCGCTGTTTCGCCACTTCTAGCGCTTCCAATCGTCCTCCGAGGCAACCGCCGGCATCTCGATGATGGGCCCACTGCGCCATATTCAGAGTTGTCTGCGAACATCGGCTGGCTTCTCGCCGCTTCGGTGTTCACTCAGGGTCTGACCTACGCGCCTCTGCTTGGGGTCAACCTTTTGGCAAGTGCTGCTCAGAAGGCTGTAGTCACCGGCTTTGCTTCTGCGTTTTTTGTTGCGCGTGTGCCAGTTCTTGTATTCCAAGCCGTGCAAGGAACGCTTTTGCCGAAATTGGCGGGGCTGGCCGGCTCAGGAAAGCACGACGAGTTTCGGCGTGGTCTCTATCGGCTACTTATGCTTGTGGTGACCATCGCTGTGTTTGGCACCATCGGAGCGTTCTTGCTCGGTCCAACCGTGGGCAAGATCCTTTTCAATGACTTCACGATGAGCGCAGGAAATCTTGCACTTCTTTCTGCGGGAAGCGGCGTTTTCATCATCGCAATGACTCTCGCTCAGGCGCTGATAGCGCTAGCAGCCCCGCGAACAGTTGCGTTTGCTTGGGGTGCGGGTCTTGCAACGTGTGCCATCACTATGGCGTTGATCGAAGATCTTGAATTGCGTGTTGGCCTCGGCCTCATCGTTGGTGCTGCGGTTTCTGCCGTATGGATGGCAATTGCGCTTGTCCGTCGACAAAGCCAATTTGCTGACGCGAAAATCGACGCGCTGGTCGAAGCTATTGAGCACGAGCCAATCGAGATCTGATTCTCGCTATGGAGGAAAGCCACGATTCCACGATTGGTGAGGGCTACACCGATCGTTTACAAGATCGTCGAGGGCATGCGTGGAAACGTCTCCTTCCCGATCCCTATCGTCGCAATATCCGAAGATTGAACTTGGGAAGAACGCTCGACGTTGGTTGCGGTATTGGTCGGTGTCTTGCATTCGTCGATGGCAATGGAGTTGGCGTGGATCACAATCCGACATCGGTTGGCGTGTGTCGAGGGCGTGGTCTAGAGGCGTATGTGCCGGAAGATTTCCAACTGTCTGACCGAGGACTCTTTGATTCGCTGCTTCTTTCACATGTTCTTGAACACATGGATGAAGACGCGGGAGTCTCGCTGATCAGCTCGTATCTCCGTTCTCTCCGACCAAGCGGAAAGATCTTGGTTATCACGCCACAGGCTGCTGGGCAGCGGTCTGATCCCACTCATGTTCGCCTAATTGGGGAACATGAGGTTTCTCGGCTTTTTGGTCGGCTTGGTGTTGAGCTTGAATCGGCTCGCTCATTCCCGTTTCCCCGCCCAGTAGGGCGGTTTTTCACCTACAACGAGACGGTCGTCACTGGGGTACTCCGGGGTGAGGCCTCCGGAGGCGACTAACCTCGTTTGCGTTCTACCGCTCTCGTAGCACCGCTCCCCGAGGACTCCATGGCAACTGTTACCCCATCCGAGAAAATCCACGGAGTTTTGATCGTCGACCCTGACGTTCATGGCGACGAACGTGGATTCTTCGTCGAGACCTATCGTCGAGAATGGTTCCCACAGGGTCGCGAGATGATCCAGGGCAACCGGGGGGACCGTCAGGCCGGAGCGATTGTCGGTCTGCACTACCACCTTCATCAGGCCGACTACTGGTACGTCCCCTACGGCACCGCACGAGTTGTGCTTCACGACTTACGTAGTGGTTCTCCCACCGATGGCGTCACCCAGTGGCTTGACCTCGGCCGTCAGGACGATGGCACGCACTCTCATCGCGGAATCTTCATCCCGCCCGGCGTCGCTCATGGTTTTGCGGCGTTGACCGACATGACCATTACCTATCTCGTTGATGGGTATTTCAACCCGGCCGATGAACTGGGCGTTGCATGGGATGACCCCGCAATTGCCGCCGATTGGGGAGTAGAGAATCCGATTCTTTCGAATCGCGATCAGGCCAATCCACGCCGCTCTGGGATTGACCCACAGTGGCAGCCGCATATCAGTCTTCGTCCTTGATCGCTTGTAACTGTATGGAGGGTTTGCGTTTCTCATGAAGTTGTTCATCACCGGCGCCGCTGGATTCATCGGATCGAACTATGTCCGTCATGTACTTTCGACCAAGGACGATGAAGTCACGGTGTTCGATGCACTTACCTACGCCGGGAATCTGTCGAGTCTCGATGATGTCGCAAATGATCCTCGTTTCCGATTCGTCCAGGGTGACATTTGCGATCGCGCTGCGGTGGCTGCGGCGATGGACGGGCACGACGCTGTTGTGCACTTCGCCGCTGAAAGCCATGTGGACCGTTCGATTGTTGATCCCGATACGTTCGTTAGGACGAATTGTCTAGGCACGAATGTGATGTGCGATGTTGCACGGAATGTTGGCGTCGATCGCTTCCTCCATATCTCGACCGACGAGGTCTACGGATCGATTGAAGATGGGTCATTCGTAGAAACTGATCGGCTCGGACCGCGATCTCCGTATTCGTCGTCAAAGGCGGGTTCGGATCTGATTGCGCTGTCCTATGAAGAGACGTATGGACTTCCCGTCATTGTCACTCGTTCGTCAAACAACTTTGGACCCTACCAGTTCCCCGAAAAGGTCATTCCGTTGTTTGTCACCAACCTTCTTGATGGCAAGAAAGTTCCCTTGTACGGCGATGGACTGAATATCCGCGACTGGATCTATGTCATGGATAACTGCGCTGGGGTTGATGTGGTTTTGCGCAAGGGCGTGGTTGGTGAGATTTACAACATCGGTGGGGGAAACGAAACGACCAATCGTGAACTCACTGAGAAAGTGCTGAGTCTTCTGGGTGTAGGCGATGAGATGGTTGAATACGTTCAGGATCGTCTTGGTCATGATCGTCGCTATTCAATCGATTGCAGTAAAGCGAATGCTCTCGGTTGGGTGCCGTCTCGATCACTCGATGAAGCACTGGCCGAAACCGTGGAGTGGTACCGGGCCAATCGTGCCTGGTGGGAAATACTGAAGGGCTGAATTATGAGAGTCCTGATCACGGGGGCGGGTGGCCAGGTCGGTTCCGAGCTGGTTGCCAGCTTCAGCGCAAGTGATCATGAGGTCTTTTCGTTTTCTCATGCTCAGCTCGACATCACCTCCCGTGATGCGGTCCGTGCCGCTGTGGTCGAGGCCCATCCCGATGTCATCGTGCATCCAGCCGCATGGACTGCCGTTGATGCCTGCGAGTCGGACCCGGATCGGGCCTTCTTGGTGAATGCACTTGCTACGAGGTTCATTTCCGAAGCAGCGGCAATTGTGGATGCCCCGGTGCACTACGTCTCCACCGATTATGTGTTTGATGGGACAAAGCCAACTCCGTATGTCGAATGGGATCAGGTTGCCCCAACTTCGGTCTATGGCGCCTCGAAACTGGCGGGGGAGCGCGAACTCCACTCCGGTTCAACGATCATTCGTACGTCTTGGGTGTGTGGTTACAACGGCGGAAACATGGTGAAGACCATCCTTCGAATCGCCGCAGAAAATGACACGCTTTCGTTTGTCGATGATCAGCGCGGTCATCCCACATTTGCTGATGATCTCGCCTCAATGATTCGGCGCCTTGTCGAGGAACGTCGAACGGGGATATTTCACGTTACAAATCAAGGCGCGGTGAGTTGGTACGAATTCGCACGCGAAGTACTGCTCTCGTCGGGTCAGGACCCCGATCGAGTGAAGCCGGTTTCGACTGCGGATCTGCAGCCGCCCCGTCCGGCTCCCCGTCCGGCGAACTCGGTCCTCGATAACGCGGCACTTCGACAGTCTGGCTTGCCGTTGCTCGACGATTTTCGCATTCCCCTCGCTCGCCTCGTAACGCGCCTAGCAGAAGACTGAACCCGAATGTCGCCCGTGGTCGACAAGGCCGATCTGCCGGTTCGGCTTGTCGTTCTGAATCACAACGGGGGCGAACTCACACTTCGAAGTCTTCGTCATTTGTTGGCACTGGATTGGCCCTCAGACCAACTCCAGATTGTCTGTTTGGACAACGATTCTTCTGATGGCAGCGTTGAACGCATAGAGAAGGAACTTCCGCAAGTAGAGGTTCGACGACTTGGTTCGAACACTGGTTTCCCCGCCAACAATGAAGCGCTTAAGGATCTCGCTGGTGTCCGCTATGTCGGATTGGTCAATAACGATGCGTTCGTGGAGCCAGGTTGGTTGAGGGAGCTCGTGAATGCTCTCGATGAGGATCGCGGTGTGGGTGCGGCTTGCCCAAAAATACTGCTGGAGCCCAGATTCGCAACTGTGTCAATCACGAGTCCATCGTTTGAGTCGGGGCGTATTGATACAAGATCTCGCGGAGTAGTCCTTCGCGGTGTGGTCGTTGACGGCATTGATGTTTCATCATCAGCACATCTTGGAGAGACAGGATGGGGCAGGGAAGTTGATCGAGTCGGCCCGTTTGAGTGGGCCCGACCGGAAGCGGTTCTGCGAGTACCAGCCCCCCAATCCTCGGATTCATTTTCCGCGCTGCTTTCGATCGAGGTTCCGGCTGACTGCACCATCGTGATCAACGGTGGTTCCGGCGACGAAGAACATCACCTTGCAAAGGGACTTCATCGGATCAACGTTTCGATCACGACACCTTTACGTGACGTCATTAACAACGTGGGGTCGATCGTCTTCGATGATGGGTACGGCGCAGATCGTGGTTGGCTTGAGTTCGATGACAGCCAATTTGATCTTCCGGTTGATGTCTTTGCGTGGTGTGGAGGGGGAGTCCTCTTCAGGACCGACTATCTCATCGACGTCGGCTTGTTCGACCCATCGTTCTTTCTCTATTACGAAGACACGGATCTCGCTTGGCGAGGTCGCGCTCGAGGGTGGAGGTATCGGACAGTTCCAAGCGCCCGGATGCGCCATGTCCACGCTGCCTCAACCGGCGAGGTCTCGGAACTCACGAGCTTCCTGACCGAGCGAAACCGTTTACTCATGCTCGTACGAAATGCGCCCGCGCGCAGAGTGCTCTCTCAACTACTTCGGTTCCCACTGATAACGGCTTCCTATGCTCGGCGCGACGTGGTTTACCCGGTGACGCAAAGGCAGCGTCCACACACCAAGACTGTTACTCGCAGAGTTCGCTCTTTTGTTGGGCTCTTGAGGATGCTTCCAGACGCTCTGCGTCGACGTCGTCAGCTTCGGGATCGGCAGATCGTCCCTGACAAAGAGATCGAAGGTTGGTTCGTCCCCCGTGAGTGAGGTTGGCGGCGAAACCACTCGAAGAACCACTCGCATGTGGATATGGATTCGGCCTCCACGAAGGGCGATGTGGGATTCCCCGTCCTGATCGGAATCTTGGTCGTTACCTTTTCCGCGCTTGGTGTTTCAGGCTCATCCACGCCATTGCTTGGATCGGAGGGCGGCCGTGATGGGGTTGTGGCAGGCTCGCCGCGAGCAGTGCGGAGCGACGAGTGGCTGGTGCGTACTCCCATGCTTGTCGGACAAGCCGAACGAGGATTTTCAAGATTTGCTGAAGTCGGCGTTGGTCAACATGACATGTCAGTGCTGGGTGATTTTGCTGTTTCAAGCTGGACTGCGTTCTTCCATCCCCAGAGCACTTTGTTTTTTGTGTTGCCTGTTGAAAATGCGTTCGCATTCGAGTGGTGGTCTACCGGCGCGCTCCTGCTACTCGGCACGTATGCACTCTTCCTTGTCCTCATCCGTGATTGGCGCTGGTCTGTCGTCGGAGCGTTCGTCCTGTGGGGTTCGCCGTTCTTCCATTGGTGGCACTATCCGGCGATGACGGCTATTGCGAGTTGGGCGCTGCTTGCAACTGCGTCGTTCCTGTCCTCGCTCAATCCGGGACTGCGTGGGTGGCATCGTTGGTGGAGAGTTGGCGCTACGGCATATTTCGGTTCGTGCTTTGCACTGATCCTTTATCCTCCAGCACAAATTCCAGTCATTTTCGTAACACTCGCTCTAGTTGCTGGGTGGGTGATTCCAAATCTTCGGTCGCGATCAATTGAGTGGCACTCGGTGGCCCTTCATCTCGTGATTGTCGGGGCGGCTATAGGCGCGGTAGCTCTCGCCTTTGCGAGTACCCGGAGTCAAGCGCTCAGGGAAATCTCGCAATCGGTGTATCCGGGGGAAAGGCGACTCCCCCGGAGGCGGCGGGTCTGTGGGTCTCCTCTTTGATGCCTGGTATGGCTGGAGTTTTATTTCGAACGATACGGGAATGCGCCCTGCCATTCTCAACGAAAGCGAAGCATCTTCGTTCTTATTCTTGGGACTCTTCGCGATTAGCGGTCTGTTCCTCATCTGGAGATTTGGTATTCGCCGGAACAACGAGCACCGAGGTGTCATCCTCGGGGTGTTGGCGGTCGTTTTCATGCTCCTCGTTCACGTTTTCATTGGATGGGGGCCTCTCATCACCAAAGTGACGTTGCTTGATCGCGTGCCACCCGGTCGAGCGATTCTTGGTCTCGGCATTGCGTCGACGATTCTGCTTGTCCTGATTGGAAAAATTGTCGCAGACGCCGCAATCCCGCCTAGATGGCGCAGACTCGCAACCGCTTCAACGGTTGCGGTAGGTGGTGCTGGAATCCTGTGGTTGGGTGCGCAATGGCGCCGAGACGGTTTGCCCATTGATCGCTCAACAATTGCAAATAGTCCTGTTCGTATTTTTGGTGCCTTCTGCAGTGCTTTTCTGGAAGCCGTTCCTCGCTCTTGTTGCACTCGCAGTTATCGGTATCGCTGTTTCCGTGCCTGCAAATCCATTAACTCATGGACTCGGACCATTGGTCTCTTCAGACCTCGTCCGCGAGGTAAAGACGCTCAATGAAGCGAACCCAGGTGGAGGTTGGCTTGCGTCTGATAGTTATGTCTCTTCGATTCTCACTGCTGCGGGAACTGATTCTCTGAGTGCCGTGAATCTTTATCCGAACGTCGATGCTTGGCGGATCTTGGATCCGGTGGGTGAATCGGAATTCGTCTGGAATCGTTACGCTTATGTTTATTGGGTCTTTGATGACATGGTGAGAGAACCGATATTCACGCTTTTGCAACCCGATGTGTTCCAAGTGCAAATCGCGCCGTGTGATCAGCGGCTCAGCGCTCTTGGTGCGACTAATATCGTGTCCACGTATGAGCTCAGGGGCTCTTGTTTGCGCCCGGTCACAGACGTTATGGGTCCCCGTGGGGTCCCTGTCACGATCTACACGAGGGTCCCTAGTTCCTCTAGATGAAGGGGGCCTGCTGCTACGATCATTGTTCGGTTCGCTCCAAACGGGGCGCCGTTTTGTCGCCGAACTAGGTCAGAGGAGCGTGATCCACAGTGAGTTCTGTCTCGCAACTGTGGGCCTATCGCAGCCTCATCTACAACCTCACTCAGCGAGAACTCAAGTCTCGCTACAAGAAGAGCATTCTGGGCTGGCTCTGGTCGCTAATCAACCCGGCGGCGGTGCTAGCGATTTACAGTTTCGTGTTCGGCGTGGTCTTTAGAGCCGAACCGCCTGTCGCAGGCAACGGTCATACGAAGTCGTATGCTCTGTACCTTTTCGCAGGCCTTTGGGTTTGGAACTATTTCAATGGCACGGTGATGGGTGCTATCAACTCACTCCAAGCGTCGGGTCCATTGCTCAATAAGGTGTTTTTCCCACCGGCGTGCCCCGCAGTAGCAAATACGGTCACGGTTCTGCTTCAAGCGATGATCGAGTCGGCGATCCTCTTCGTTGTGATGGCTGCCCTAGGTTGTGTGGGCTGGCAACTAGTGCTCTTCCCAGCGCTTATCCTTTGCATCACGCTGTTCTCCCTCGGTGTCGGTCTCGCCCTCAGCGTCTACAACGTCTTTTATCGAGATGTGAATTACCTCGTCTCTATAGGTATGAACGTTCTCTTCTATGCAACGCCAATCATCTACCCTCTGTCGTTGGTTGCGGAGCAGAGCTCAACCGCCGCACGAATTATTCAGTTAAGTCCTATTGCTCAGTTTGTGCGGTGGTCTCGAGACATCTTTTGGAACTTGAATTGGCCCAACACATGGTCGATGGTGGGCGTTCCTGTCGTTTCGATTTTGGCATTTCTCATCGGACTAGCGATCTTCAATCGCAAATCACGCGACATCGCCCAGGAGTTGTGAACTGATGATCGCAATTGACGTTCAAGATGTTTCAAAGAAGTTTCGGCTTTACACCGACAAGCCTGGAAGTGTGAAGGAACTTTTCACGAAGTTCGGGCGACCGAAGTATGAAGATTTCTGGGCAGTTCGTGACGTCAGCATGCAGATCAAAGAAGGCACAGTTCACGGACTGGTTGGTCACAATGGTTGCGGGAAGTCCTCACTTCTTCGCATGATGGCCGGAATCCATACGCCCACAACAGGGCAGATCGTTACGGCAGGTCGAATTTCGGCGCTTCTTGAACTCGGTGCCGGTTTCCACCCGGAACTCACCGGACGTGAAAACATCTATCTGAACGCTTCAATCCTCGGTCTCAGCCGCACGCAGACGGACGAACTCTTGGACCGCATCGTTGAGTTTGCGGGTCTGCAGGCGTTTATTGATAGTCCCGTGAAGCACTACTCAAGCGGAATGTTCGTCCGACTCGGATTTGCAGTTGCAGTTCATGTCGATCCACAGATTCTTCTTGTCGATGAGGTCATTGCCGTGGGCGACGAGGAGTTCCAGCGCCGGTGTCTTGATCACCTGCGCACACTGAAAGCCGAGGGGGTGACGATCGTTCTCGTGACCCACGCTATGGGGATCGTTCAGGGGATGTGCGATACCGCCACATGGATGGACCATGGTCGTGTCATGGCTGAGGGAGATCCGCTCAGGGTGGTCAGCGAGTATCTGCACGGCGTGAACGATAAGGAAGCTGAGCGTGATCTTGCGAACGAGATTGTGTCGTTTCACCCGACAACGGCCGTAGCTCCCGGCCATACCTCGCTCCGAGTTGAGAAGCTTGTCCTTCAAGACCCTGACGGCGAACATGTTCCTTTTGGGATTAGTGGCGCTCCACTCGATATCCGAGTTGATTGGTCAACCGTCGGGGAATTCGCTGAGCCCCGTCTCGTGATGCATCTTCTGAGCAGCGCCGGGCTTCATTTGGCCACGACTTATACCCCTGACGGTTCTCCGGAATTGCTGGGAGAGGGGCGGTGGTCAGCGCTCTGCCGCTTCGACTCGCTTCCTTTGGCGCCAGGTGCCTACAAGATCCAGGTCACCGCAACCGACGTTCGCACCAACGTAATTTTTCATAAGTCTGATGAATACGATCTCACAGTGCGGGCCGAGGGGCACTCAATCGAGGGTGTCTTTGCCTTACCCGCTCAATGGATCCATGGATTGCGTCGCGGCGAGAGTGCATGAAGCGGCGAAAGCGTCCAGAAGGTGATTCCGTCGACATCTTCGACGAAGCGGCGTACCTTCTAGCGAATCCTGATGTAGCGCAAGCAGTAGCGAATGGCTCTATGCCGAGCGGGGCGCATCATTTTGCGATCGCCGGAAAGTTCGAAGGACGTCCTCTGTCGCCTTCGCAGTCACGAAACGCAATCGTTCGAGCTGAGCTCGATCTCAACGGCCGAGGCATAGAACTCGGCCCCCTCGATAAGCCGATCATGGCAAAGCGCGATGGCTATCAGGTCGAGATCGTCGATTATCTCGACACCGATTCGCTGCGCGCCCAATACGGCCATGAATTGCACGTTGGTGTTGATGTGTCGCTCATTGAGGAAGTTGACCATGTTTCTCGTGGAGAAACATTGACGGAGTTGATCGGCAAAGAAGGCGCCTACGAATGGGTCGTCGCAAGCCATGTCATTGAACACATTCCCGATGTTGTGTCATTTCTTCAAGACGTGGAGCGGGTCCTTTCGCCTTCAGGGCGCTTGGGCCTGGTCGTCCCCGATAAGCGATTCTGCTTTGACTTCTACGGCGAACTTTCGACAAGCGGTCAGATCGTCGATGCGTTCGTAGAGAAGCGTACGAAGCCAACACTTGGACAGGTTGTCGATTATTTCTCGCGCACTTCACATGTGAACGGAGCCATCGCTTGGGGTCAAGCGCGAGGTGTAGTTCCCGATTTGATGTATTCCGGCGACTTAGTGCGCGACGGTTATCAGCGGTCAGTCGACGGTGACGATTTCGGTGGAGAAATTCATTGCTGGCGATTTACCCCAGAAAGTTTTCGCCTCATCATTGCGGATCTCAGGGCACTAGGGCTCACATCTCTCGGGATCGTCGCTGAGCACGAAACCATTGGCATCGAGTTCTTCGTCACTTTGGGCCGAAGCGACGAACTCGAACCATCAATCGAGCAGCGACGATCAATGCTCGAAGAAGTTCAACACTCAGATCTGCCCAGACGTTCCTGAGCTTCGGTTTGCTGGGGTCCGATAGACCCGTCGCTGTTAATGGTCGCGGTGCTCTTCGGGGGGAAGGGCAGGTAGCTGACTAAGCAGCAACCGCATTTGGACGCCAGTGCTGTATGCGGTCGGCATTTGGTCAATTCGGTTGCGAGCGGCAGCCGCGAGTAGTGATCGTTGTGACGGGTCATCAAAGAGCCGGCGCATGGCGTTCGAGGCGGCGCCTAGATCGGGTTCAGCCCATTCGCCGTTTCCATATGCGCCATCGAGTTCCTTAACCGGTACGAGGTGGTAGGGGATGAGTTCGGCGCAGGAACCGTCGAGAAAATCGACGGGACCTGAGTAGTTCGTCGTGATGATTGGTGTGCCCGCCGCCATCGCTTCTGCGAGGTGGAGTCCGTACCCCTCCGATCGGTGGAGCGAAACCAAGACATCGGATTCGGCAATGAGTGAGAGTTGTTCATCTCGACTGAGGTGGCCGTCACGAACTTCGATATCGGGCCGATCGGAACACGCCATCAAGATTCGCTCGAGGCAATCTCCGCGTTGATCGCCATTCAGCGTCTTTACGAGGAGCAAAGGGCCTTCGTCCGGTTCGAATGCTGCTCTGAATGAATCGATAACTCCAAAAGGATTCTTCCGTTCGACGACCGAGAACATGTCGAGGGTGCAGAGAAAGATGACGCGGTCATTCGGCAGGCCAAGTTGTGTCCGGTCGAAGCTCGTCTTGGGCGTGAAAACCGGCCTCGCCGGTGGCAAAAGCTCGACTTTGGTGGAATCAAGTTGAGCGAAGGATTCGCGCACAAATTCGGTCGGTGTCCATACTTGGTCAAGCAGCGTGATGGCTTTGGCGGCGGCAGCGGACGGTGTGGAAAGTTCCCAGAACCAGTAGCCAACCGAGCGACGACCAGCGAATGGGTCTTGGTTCAACTGGCCGGGTAAGCGCGAGAGTTGTTCAGCGGTGACGACGATGACGTTGGTGTCGAAGCGGAGTCGTTGATCAAGGTCCATTGCATTGTCGACGATGGGGCTGAGTGAATCGCCTATGGCGACTCGCGAAACTGGGACTCCTGCCATCTCTAATGCAGAGGCGATCCTGGCCGCTTCCAAGCCGATGCCACTTGTGCGATCGAGATAGCCGATGACATTGACGCCGCCCGCTTCAAACGTTGACGCGCCAAGGCCGTATCCACGCGACGCAAATGGCCGCACGAACGGCGATTGGTACTCGATACCAATGCGATCGAGCATCCAGATCCGGAAGTTTTCAAGAGCTCCGATTCGAACTTCGGGGAACGTGCTTTGGAGGTCACTGCGGCTCTCGTACACCGCTTTCCAGAAGCGACCCAGAAGTCCGTCCGGTTCATTGAGCCAATCGGTGAACGCGATTGGATCAGTCGTCGGATTCGCGATGAGGGGTTGGCCGGCGAATGAAGCAGTGATGTTGTCGCGAGCAAGGCGTCGGATGATGGGGCCGATCAGCATGCCGTCTGGCATCGTTGGTTCGGTCGGAGTCCCCCCAAGTTGATCGGCATGATTCCAGAGAAGCTCGCGAAGGCCATCGTGTTGGCTGAGACGCACACGAGGGCGAGTGACAGAACCAACGAGGAGCCACGGCCGTTTTGGATCGTGGCCTTCGCCGTCGATGAGTGCAATCGGGCCACGCGGAGCTTTCCAGGGTCCAACAGCGAGGTCCGATGCATCGGATGATGTGATGTTGTTATCAATGCCAAGAATCTCGATGACTCGACCGGCCGGAAGCGAGGCACCCCCACAGAGCAGCCGTGAAAGCGCAGCAAGAGAATTGAACGATGCTGACTTGGCGTGGAACGCGATTGGGTTGTAGAGGCCCTCCACCAGTAGTTCCCCGGGCGCCGGGGAAAGATTGTCTTGCGGTGGCAGGTGGCGAACTCGAGCAGGGAACGTCAGGTCGCCATCAGAAGTTATGAGCGAGGTCAGTGGAGCAGTAACAATTGCTGAACCGGTGAGGATGACGAGTGCCGACTCGTATCCGTCACTCATTAGTCGTTGTGCCTCGGCAACGCCCGCGGCGAGCGCGAACTGGCGGGGTTTAAGGGCAAGGAACAGACGGTCCCATCCGATGCCTGTGATCTCGGGAGGCAGTGATTCTCTGTCGTCACCGCAAACAATTTTCTGAATTGCATCGGGATGGAACGATGCGAGCGCAGCTGAAAGAGCCGTGGGGTCAACTCCCGCAGGAGTTGCAAGGACAATCGCGAGATGTTCAGGCACTAGTTAAGTTCCGATCCGCGGGGACCAGTCGTGACGCCCAGGTTCCAGGTTTGGATTGAAATACGGATCGGACGAAAGCTCATGTTGCCAGCGCCGTTGGATCATTGCGTGTTCCTCTACCGTAACTACTGGGTTGCGAGAAACGCTTTCAAAGTGGTAGAGCTCGGCATGGCAGGTGAAGACGTTGCGGTACCCGGCCCGATTGAGTTTTAGGGCAAAGTCGACGTCATTGAAATTCGACTTGAAGTCTGGCGAGAACCCACCGACTTCGTCGTAGGCATCGGCTCGAACGAGTAGACACGCTGCAGTTGAGCCGACAACTTCGCGATCGACAACGAGCATTCCGCGAGGACCAAATTCAGTGTTGTGCGACTTGAAAAATATGTGATCGGGATTGCCGGGGTAGACATGACCGGCATGTTGCAACGTTCCATCGGCAAAAAGAAGTTTCGCCCCGACTGATCCAACATCGGGTTCTTGAACGATTCCAACCATCGTTTCTATGAAGTCAGGAGAAATGACTTCAATGTCATCGTTGAGGAGCAGCAACAGATCGCCGTTGGCATGCACCCGCCCAGCGTTGACCTTTTCCGAGAAATTGAATTCGCCGTCGAACCATGTGAGGTGAAGTTTGTCGCCAGCAATGCGTTCAAGCGCTCGGATGGCTTCAGGTGGAGTGACAGTGTCAGCAACAACGACAAATTCAATATTTTCGTACGTTGACTTTTCAAGGATTGATTGCACTGCATCGATGAGGAAACATCGTTCGACTCCCCATACGCGTCCTGAGGTCCCGCGTGTCGGGATGATGATGCTGACGAGTGGATGATTCTTGAGAATTCTGCGAACGCGGTAGGTGCCAAGAAGTGGAAGTGACTCCACGACGGCGTTGATGCCGATTCGGTCGCAATGTTCCTGGATTGCTCGCTGACCTGCTTCGTAGGCGTACATCTTTGAGGTGGGATCGCCGGCGGTCGAAGTTGCGAGTTGGCGCCAGTGGTAAAGGACTTTCGGGAGGTGGTGGACACGCCGAGCTTTCTCAGTAACTCGCAGGATGAGGTCATAGTCCTGCGATCCCTCGAAGCCCGGTCGGAATCCACCAACATCAACTGCGAGCGACCGGCGTATGACCGAAAGGTGGCAGCAGTAGTTCTGTGCTCGGAATCGCTCGGGAGACCAATCGGGTTTATAGAACGCCTGCGTGCGCGATCCATCAAAGGCGATGAGGTCTTCATCGGTGTAGAGGTAGTCGATTGTTTCGTCGGCCAGAAGAACATCATCGATGAGTTCGAGCGAGTTGAGATCAATGATGTCGTCGTGGTCCAGCAACACGACGAAATCGCCAATGGCCGTTGTCAGAGCGTCGTTCGACGACGCAATGATTCCGCCGTTGCGTTCTCTGAAGGTGACCTTGATTCGTGGATCACCGACGTATTCGTTGAGAACCTCCCGGACATGAGGGCTCGGAGACGCATCGTCGACGAGATGTAATTCCCAGTCGGCGAAGGTTTGATTCAGGATGCATTCGATGGTGGCTCGGAGAACCTCTGCCGGCGGGTCGAAGACAGGGGTGATGACCGAGAATCTGGGGCTCATCGACCAAGACCCGAGAGAACTCGGCGCACGATGCTCAAGGCCTGCCGGATTGGGCCACGGAGGCGGGGATGAACGAGCTTGGCCGCAATGCGCTGGATTCGGTAGTAGTCGCGGCGTATCTGGAATAACTGCGTCTCGAGAGAGACGACCTGGCCTCGGACATAGCCCAATTCCGCCTCGGCAGCGATCGCCGCATCTCGAGCGCCGAGCACATCGAGTTGGAGCTTGCGGTAGGACTCCTCTGAGGGGCCAATGAGCCCTTGAAGGCGCTGGACCTCGTTTCGGAGCCTCGAGAGTTCATTGGCGGGGCTCGGGACGAGGGAGTCCTCTTTGGGAGTGCTGGTCGTGGTGGGTGACGATGTCTCCATACCCTGAGACTACCGGGTGCTCGTGGCAAGCGTGAAGGGCGGGTTACAGGTAAGATAGTCTCCTCAGACCACACTTCGAGGCGGCCTTGCTGTGAACTTCAGCCCACATTTTCAGACTGAGTGTGCTCAACCGGCTCAGGATGGTTAGGTTCACAGATTCGTGAGGATCAGCCGATGACTGGGGACGCTGTTGTGCCGATCGCCTATTGCGTCGTGGGTGGATGTGGTCACGTGGGGCTACCTCTGGCGATGGCCTTTGCCCGAAAGGGAATTCAGGCCACATCCTTCGACATCAATCCTGTCGCTGTTGCCTCGGTGAATTCGGGGCAAATGCCCTTCGATGAGCCCCAAGCCGCCGAGGTCCTCTCCGAGATCCTGAGTGCAGGGACTTTTCGGGCCTCGACTGATCCAGCGGTCGTCACCGCAGCTGATGTGGTGATTGTGGTCGTCGGCACGCCAGTCGATGAACACCTCAACCCAGACACCCAGGCCGTTCCTGACGCCATCAGTGCCCTCGGCCCAAACCTTCGAGACGGCCAACTGCTGGTGCTGCGATCGACGGTGTATCCCGGAGTCACTCGATTGGTCGAGGAGCGGATTGTCGCTCTCGGGCTCGATATTGCCGTCGCGTTCTGCCCCGAGCGAATCGCCGAGGGGAAAGCATTCACAGAGTTGTACTCACTTCCGCAGATCGTCTCGGGGCGAACCCCTGCAGCGGTTCGCCGGGCATCGGAAGTCTTTAGGAACCTGACCGATCAAATCGTCGAGACTTCTCCCGAAGAAGCCGAACTCGCAAAGCTCTTCACCAATACGTGGCGCTACATCAAATTTGCTGCCGCCAACCAGTTCTACATGATCGCAAATTCTCATGGCATCGATTACGAAGCGGTGCGCCACGCCATCACATTCGACTACCCCCGGGCGAAGGATCTTCCCGGTGCTGGTTTTGCTGCAGGGCCATGTTTGTTCAAGGACACGATGCAACTAGCGGCATTCAACAACAACACATTTTTCCTTGGGCATGCGGCGATGATGGTCAACGAGGGACTTCCGATGTACCTCGTTGAGCGCATGGACGAACGTTTCGGACTTCGTGACAAGACGGTTGGTATACTTGGAATGGCGTTCAAGGCAGAAAGCGACGATGTCCGCTCGAGCCTCTCCTACAAGTTGAAGCGCATCTTGAAGTTTCGTAGTCGTGAAGTTCTTTGTGCCGATCCGTATGTCACTACCGACAAGTCACTTGTCTCGCAGGACGAACTGCTGTCCCGCGCAGACATACTCATCATTGGTGCACCCCACCCGCAGTACAAGACGCTTGTGACCGATCGTCCCATCGTCGATGTTTGGAACTGCCGCGATGCCGGAGTACTCCTTTGACCCCCAGAGTTTCGGTGGTTGTGCCTGCCTATGAAGAGGGCGAAGGTATCGTCTCTGTTCTTGAGCGCATGGGTGAAGCGATCAAGATTGAAGCCGAAATTGTTGTAGTTGTTGATGACGAGGCCGATTCAACCGTTCAGTTTGTGAAGGCGTTTGCTTCGCAAGACCCCCGTGCGCGACTGGCGATCAACACCTATGGTCGCGGACCGGCCAATGCGATCAAGTATGGCATGCACAATGCCGCTGCGCCTGTTGTGGTCGTCACTATGGCTGATGGTTGCGACGATCCGTTCCAGATCGACCCGCTTACGCGTCTTGTTGAGCGTGGCGTCGTTGTCGCTGCGGCAAGTCGGTATGTGCGTTCAGGCCAACAGGTCGGTGGGCCATGGGTCAAGGGTTTTATGTCGCGGATGGCCGGTCTCACACTTTTTCACCTGGCTCGTGTTGGCACTCGCGACGCGACGAATTCCTATAAGGCGTATTCAAAGAGATTTATCGATGCCGTTGACGTTGAAAGCGATCAAGGCTTCGAGATCGGAATCGAACTCGTTGCGAAGGCGCGTCGCTATCGCCAACCGGTTGCCGAAATCCCGACGATCTGGCTCGACCGTGCGTTCGGTGCTTCGAATTTCAAGCTGATGGCGTGGCTTCCGCGCTATCTGCACTGGTATTTCTTCTCGTTTGGTCCGCGACTCACGTTGCCGATTACGACTAGTCCCGCAGTTCCCCCAACTATCCCCGAGGTGTCTTCGTGAAGGTTTGTGTCTCTGGTTCCGCTGGATTCATCGGTGGCTACATCGTCGAGGATCTTCTCGGTCGAGGTTACGACGTGATTGGTGTTGACAATCTGTCGAAGTACGGTCCGGTTTCGAAGAGTTTCGACACGAATCCGAACTATGAACTTATTGTTGGCGATGCGATTGATGTTGACCTGATGACGAAGGTCCTCATGGACTGCGATCATTTCATTGCTGGCGCAGCGCTCATCGGTGGCATCAGCTACTTCCACGCGTATGCCTACGACCTTCTCGCCCAAAACGAGCGAATCATGGCCTCGTCCTGCGACGCTGCGATCCGAGCGAATCGACAAGGAAATTTGCAAAAAGTCACCTACATGAGTTCGTCGATGGTGTTTGAATCGACGGAACACTGGCCGAGCGTTGAAGGTGATGAGCGTGAAGTTCCGCCACCGCTTTCGTCCTACGGTTTTCAGAAGCTTGCTGTTGAGTACTTCGCAAAGGCCGCATGGGATCAGTATCGACTTCCTTACACAATTGTGCGCCCGTTCAATTGCGTGGGCATCGGTGAGATGCGAGCGAAGAGCGAAGTTGAAGTGAAGTCAGGCAACGTGACTCTTGCTATGTCTCATGTCGTTCCCGACCTTGTGCAGAAGATCATTAAGGGACAGGATCCGCTCCACATTCTCGGAGATGGAAGTCAGATTCGCCATTACACCTACGGAGGCGATCTTGCACGCGGCATCGTCGATGCCATGGAGAACCCGGCTGCTCTCAACGAAGACTTCAATCTCTCAACTGCCGAATCCACCACTGTGCTTGAACTAGCCGAGCTGATTTGGAAGAAGCTCAAGGGTCCGGATGTGCCCTTCAACTATGTGAGTGATGACGCCTACGAGTACGACGTTCAGCGGCGAGTCCCTGGCGTGCAGAAGGCAAAAGACCTTCTCGAATTCGAAGCAACGACGCCTCTCGATGAGATCCTCGACGAGGTGATCCCGTGGATCGAGATGGCGGTCGATGAAGGACTCATCTGAGTTCATCGATCAGCAAATAGTTCGAGTCCATCAGAGGGCTCGAATCTTTTGGTCGTGGTCTCAGACGACGTCTACGCGCCTGCCGGAGATCACCGTCGTTGCCGTCGTCGCAGTCGGGATCCTGTTCCTTACGCGAAGTTCTTGGTTTTTTGGAGATGATTGGGCATTTCTGAGCTTCCGTCGCGACCTTTGGGACTCAGGCCAGTATTTCGAGGCAATCTTCGTTCCCCATAACGAACATCTCTCAGCAGTCCCTGCGGTGGTGTACCTCGTCCTAGAGAAGTTTTTCGGTATCGGGTCGATGCTGCCCTATTTTGTGGTTTTGGTAGCGGGCCATGTTGCGTTGCTGTGGGCCGTGCGGACAATCATGGTTCGCCTCAAGGTGCCGATGATGTGGCGAATCGTTGGTCTGGTTTGGCTCGGGCTTTTTGGCGCAGGTGCCGAAAACCTAGTTTGGCCATTCCAGATGGGTTTCATCTGGGCCTTTGCTCTGTCTCTTTGGGGGTTGTTGGTCTTCACCGGCGGGGAGAGACCAACCGTTCGTCGGGACCTTGGGGCGAGTGCGCTGTTCACACTTGGGCTCTTTACTGTGACTACGTCGTTGTCCGTAGCCATTGTCGCTGCCTGTGTGCTGTTGGTGAGCAGTCGATCGATACTTCGTCTGCTTCGTGTCTTCGCCGTTCCAATCGGCCTCTATGCGGCGTGGTACGCGTTCTACGGAACCTCGCGGATGCCGCACAATCCGATTTCGAAAACACAGGTCATTCCCTATCTCACCAAAGCGCTTTCTTTCGGGCTCGACCAGACCTTTCAATTCCCAACAATTGGACTGATCTTCGGAGTTGTTGCGTTGGTGCTCATCGCTTCGCTTGACTGGTTCACACCTCAACAGCGGCAGATCACCGCAGTGCTTGCCTCGGTACTCGTCGTGTTCAATCTGATGAGTGCAGTCGGACGTTCATTTCTTGGAATCGAAGCTGCTACCGCATCTCGCTACGTCTACTTTTGCGGAGCGATGGCGATCCCATTCGTCGTTCTTGCAGTTTCCGTTGTTCTGGAACGGAAACCGAAGTTGCTGCCCATCGCAGGCGTGATTCTGGCAATTGCACTAGTGGGCAACTTCGGTTTGTTCCTCTCTTTCCGAAATGATCGACTCGCTCTCACCAACGAGTTGAAGTGGCGTTTTTCAATGGCCGCTGCTCATGTGATGAGTCCCTTGGCTGATCTTGGGATTGTGCCCGACGCCCAGTTCACTCCGGATGTTTCATTGGCTGATATTCGTTCGTTGCGGGAGGGTGGGATCTGGTCGTATGACGTTCCGTTGAGTACGCAGCAACTTCTAGAAGGCTCTCTACAGTTTGGAATACGAACCTTCCCAACCACTCCGGACGCAACGATTCGGTCTTTCAACATTTCGGTTGTGGGTACTGAGGGGCTTTCGTTGATCGGTGATGAAGGCGGATGTCTTGTGGCCCGCCCGACGTCGCCTGCTCCGGTCATTGTGCTCGAACAGCGCCAAGCCGGGACGTTCTCGATCGACGCAGGTGGAGCGCCCTCGGCCTTGCGATTGCAGGTGGAAGGTGATCCTGCGGTACGAACTGAGCCCAAGGACCTGCTCACTGGTGGTGCGGTTGGCCCCGTGTGGGTGGGCGTCTTTCCGGTCTTCGGTCAACCGGTGATTGAACTGCCTGTGGGGGTCGATACGTCACTGTGCGGCCTCACGACACGGTAGGTAAACCCTGTGTTCGCTTGTCAAAGGCCGAACAAAAAGTTGCGGTACTCGTTTTCGCTAGAGGGACTGAATTCAGATGCCGTTGTTTGACCTGAAAGTGTCGTTGCTAATCGGAGTGGGTCAAAAACGCGTCGAGTAGGGCGGTCGCAGCGCGGCCTGGTGCAATGCGTCCGGCTGCAACGTCTTCCTCAACGGACTGGAGTCGGTTCGCGACAGCGGG
>ERZ891134.19-NODE-19-length-145227-cov-7.737243_pt1 | contig 145227 bp, 133 predicted proteins | sample MGYA00520888_ERZ891134 | MGnify/ENA primary metagenome ERZ891134 (study PRJEB32303, sample SAMEA104408692) | aquatic metagenome | biome: Brackish water; feature: Coastal; material: water | place: Baltic Sea | collected 2014-10-23 | depth 10 m ... | reverse complement strand
TGCAGATAGTATCCCGGTACGAGCACTTTCAGTCAATTGTTCTATAGAAAAACGGGTTTTATTTAATTCTTTTTTGATAGAATAATAATGCACTGAGAATAACAACTAATGTGACAAATGACGAGATATTTGGTGTGTTTTGAGATTTAATTTCACATCCATCATCACCAACATTTACTCCTGATTCTGTATCAGAACATTCGTCAGCATTATCTCCAACTCCGTCACCATCCTCATCACTCCATTCATCGGGATCATTTGGGAAAGCATCTTTTCTATCTACAACCCCATCATTATCAGAATCTATCTGGCTTTCAATCAAAGCTATTGCTAAAAATGTTAGACAGATTAATGATACAATGATGGCTATCCACTTGAATATTTTTGATTTATCTACAGGATTTTTTGGGCGTCTATTAACTGGTTTTATTGTTTTGATTTTTGCATATTGAACGGTTGGTTGCTGTACAATTATTGGTACATTATTTTGTTGTGGGCTTTGTTGATTGATGATTTTTGCTGCACCATCTAGTGCAGCTTTAACAACTTCTGAATCATTATTTAATTGTACAACAGAATCTTGAATATTTCCCGTTGTGATTTGATTAGAACTTCCAATAGGTTGCCATTGCTCACCATCCCAGTAGAACTTACCATCTGGGCTAATTACAGGGCCTGACACATTTATACTACTGTAACATAGTATATTGAAATTTCAGCAGTTAGTAAATTTTATTCCAAACAAAAAAGGTTAGAATGACATCAATCAATTTTTGAATCAAAGGTTTCTAAATTTGCCTTGCTGAGAATTTGCTCATTGGCCCTGGAAGCACTAAGAAATAAGTCACTAAAAGCATCGATAGTGTGACTAATTGGATTTGAGTAACCGCCTCCCATGAATACTACAGTGGGGATCTTTTGTTCAACCGCTAGATCAAAAACCATCTCATTTCTCTTGCTCATACCTTGGCGGGAAATGTCCAATTTACCTAAAGTATCTGTGGCTAACCCGTCGACACCAGCTTGGAAGAGAATTAGTTCAGGGCCGAATTGTTTGGTGATATCTAATGCAGTGGCGACCATGGCGAGAATTTCCTCATCACCAGCACCTGCGGGTAGTTCTAAGTCATAATCACTTTTTGATTTGCGAAATGGAAAGTTTTGCTGGCAGTGCACAGATATTGTCAATACCTCGTCAACATTTTGCAAAATGGTTGCTGTCCCATCCCCTTGATGGACATCAAAATCAATTACCGCAACCTTAGTCAAATTATACTTACTCAATGCTAAAAGGGAGCAGACTGCAAGGTCATTAAATATGCAATAACCAGAACCAAAATCGTAGTGAGCATGATGAGTGCCTCCAGCCATGTTGCCTGCAATCCCTCCATGTTCCATTACATGGTCCAAGGCAGCAATTGCACCTCCCATCAAAAGCAGTGTACGTGGGATTATTTGAGGTGTCCATGGCGTTAAACCGATTCGCTTGATTTCTTTTTGAGTCAAGTTTTGATTTAGAAAATTATCAACATAATATGGATCATGTGCCATAATAAGTTCATTGCATAAGGCTTCTGTTGGTTGTTTAATGATAAATTTATCAGAGTATTCAGGAGTATTGAGTTTGTCAACCAATTTAACGTATCGATCACGAGGAAATCTAGCATCAGGATGAATACCATTCGTGTATATTGGATGGTACCAAATTGATAACTTGTGATTTGTCATAGTTCCTACTCATTCTGCAGATATTTGAGAACTTGCTTGATTCCTTGTAATAAGACAAATAATCACAATTCTAACTAAGACTTGATTTCGTGTTGCTCAGCATCCTCTACCAAGATGAATTCATAGTTGCCAGTCGCACTATCATAATCTATGCTTGAGAATAATACTTTCATTTGTTTATCTTCGAATGGATCATGAAACCATGGTTGTCCGCCTCTGAAAATATCCAATATTTGTTTATACTCAGACATACCCATGTTCCCAGTTATGGTGTAAACCGCAGATTCTGCTCCCTCGTCGAGAAGGTCGTCACCCTCTGCACCCCTGATTACTGTTCTTTGCAGACGTCGCTTGATATTCATGTGGACATTGCAGTTAGATATTTTATGCCAATCACTACCTACAGTGGCTATGAAACACTCATTTGCTTGCATATTTTTAAATTAATCGAGTAGTCTAATAGTAGTTGGGACTAAAGCCGCGAACTTAGACGAATGATTATCACTTGTGCCAAGAGATTACAATGTTGCTCTGCTTTCTTGAACTACTCCTAATTCCGTTATTTAGCTAAGGCGAAATAATCTTACTAAGAATTACAATAGTATCGGTGAGTTTAATGCATAATCCGCAGTCCGCAGATTATGATTGAGGTAGACTGCTATCAGTGCAAGTCTAACAAGAATGAACTTTATGACACTGAAAATGGTCATAATCTCGTCAAATGTCTAGAATGTGGTCTGCTTTTTCTTAATCCTCGACCTGGTCTTGAAGAGATCAATGAAGCATCTAAATCTGGTCTGCACAAAGGCGACAATAAAGCCAAAAATTTCGGTGAATTTGATGAGAAACTCAAAGAAACTTATCTTTCGAGACTAAATGATTTCAATTATGCCATCATGTTTAGTGAAAAGAAACAATATTCTTGGCTTGATATTGGTAGTGGACATGGAGAATTGGTCGAAACTTTAGCCAACTTTGGTGGCGAGTACATTGATGTTATGGGGATTGAACCAAATGTCAATAAACTCAAAGCAGCCATAGAAAGGGGGATTAACCTCAAATTCTTAGACTTGGAGACTCATCAAGAAAAATATGATGTTATTTCCGCTATCGGTATCTACAGCCATTTGCCAAACCCGCCAGAAGATATCGCAAAGTGGTGCGCAATGCTCAATGAAGGAGGGGAACTTCTGCTACAAGCTGTTGATTCAGCGACTCTTTCACTAGAGAATCAGCACAAACCATATTCACTTCCCGACCACTTTAGTTTTACCTCAAAGAAATTGGTACTGCAATTATTACAAGGATTAGGCATGGAAATAATTCAAGTTGAAAGCTATCGTTTAGCCCAATATCCTGTGTTCAGTTATTTGGAACTTCTAAGGCAAATAGGCAGATTGTTCTTGCCAGGTCGTTCGGCTAATTTCAAATTCTCCCCAAAATATCCTGACGGCGATTTGTGGATAAGGGCCAAGAAAAGAGTTCCCTAACAGGAATCTTTTCGATAGAAAATAACAATTGTTTTAGAGACTTTTCAGAACACGCAAAGTTGTACTTTCGCCAGCAGATAAGCCAGATATTCTGCGCAGATCTGCCAGTTCATCCCATTTTTCCAAAAGATCCCCTTCCATCCACGCTCCTAGGAACCACGGGTGAATGTAAGAAGAGCGGCATACTGTTCGAGTATTGCCGAGGTTTGCCGCAACCGTATCAATAACCGCCAACATCGCTTTGTTAAGGCCCGCCTCAGTTGTGGGAACAACCCAATCACCCTCGCTCCACAGTTTTTGCATTGATTCTACATCTGGCAGTTTCTTGAGCCATTTTTTCATGACTTTTCCGTCTTGTGGCTTTGAAAGGAATGCTAGACGCTCTGCGCATCTTGATGTAGCCGCCCAAGTTCTGAAGTTCTTGGCAGTAAAGCCTTCACCGCTATTGGCACGGATATATTGGTTGATGTGCTCCGCTTTCAAATCGACCTCATTGCCTGATTCCGAGATGTACATAAATAAGTCTGCATTCTTTACTCCCAAACGATTGGTTCGTAGTATTAAGTCAACAAGATGATCATCTTCGATAGTAATCTCCCAGTCTTTGTCAGATTTTCCAGTAAACGAAAATACCGCATCATGACGTCCCTCGGCCTCATCGCCTTTGATATGCTTTAGGTGCATTGATTTGAGGGTAGTTAGACCATATGATTCGTTGGCTTTAGCATATTCATCACTGCCAACACGAATATTGTAGAGGTCAATGAGCCGAACAACAAGTGCGGAAACAGTATGCAGTGACATGGCCTTTTCTGCTAAGTCTCGTTCTACTTGCTTGCGCAGTCGAGGTAGTTGTGAAGCAAAATATACCACATCATCATATTTCATTTCAGTAGTAATTTCAGTCCAATCTGAATGATAACGATATTGTAATCTACCTTTTACATCACGACCAGTGGCTTGAATATGGCCCCTCGCATTTGGACAAATCCACACCTCAGTCCACGCTGGAGGTAAAGCAAGTGAATTCCAGCGGTTAATCGGGTCTTTATCGTCGATTGGATTGCCATCAGGTGCTAGGTACTGCCAAAGGTATTCATCTTCTTGATTAGCAATGTTTTGACGCGATACACCGGCTAAAGATGGGTCGCTGCGAACTAAAGTTGCTCGCATCAAGGCTTCATCAGAATCGATTGGCACAAATCCACCGGTTAGCCCACAGGCGATGAACTTAGTGGCATAATGTCAAACTAAGACGGGCAATACTTGGTATCAAATCTCATCATTTGCTTGTCTTTTTCTTTCAAGGTAAATCATTACCGCCCATACGGTAAGTAAGATTCCCAGATTAGTAAACCAAATTGACGGTTCAGACCATCGAGTGCCATCATATCGCCAATTTGATATCGGATGAAAAACCGGGGTTGGGAAAAATTGTGCGGTATGACTTGGAATATCTGTTACTATGTTTAACAACCAAGGTAACCAAATCAAGAACGCCTGTTTCTTAGCACTCATGGTGGCTAAGTAAAACCCCTTGAGGAATCTAGGTGTGCCGAACTTCGCTAGATACCACCATGTTGCGAAGAATAACACGATCACCGTTATTGAACTATGACTCCACTGATAAATTTCCCAAGAAAGTGGGTGAAAATCTGCGGTAACAGTAGTGTCGTCAACTGTTGGATTTCGATGGCCGGTGAAAAGTGAAAAGATCGTGACTGGTAAGAAAGCCATCAAGTCAGGAATAACTCCCATTGCCCCAGAGAATCTACCTTTGATTTTACCATGAGTCACCGCCATTCCCCAAAACCAATGAGATATCACATCCATACTAGGAAGTCGATGTCCAACCATTGATAAAATGATTGTAAATTTGTAATGTTAACTAGAGCATGACAGCATTGAACATCCAACTCGATGCCTTGCCCATTCTGGACGCTTCTTGAACCATTTTTCATCAAACTCGGGTTGTTCAGCATAAGGTTGCTTGAGTAATTGGTATAATTCTTCACAAATCGAATAATCACCTGCCTCCGCGCCATCAATCGCCAGTTGAGCCATCCAATTTCTTAGGACATATTTTGGATTGACTTCGTTCATTTTATCTCGGTTTGGAAGACCATCAACTCTCTTCCACCACTTATTCAACCAAACATTCCACTCGGTTACTGGGATGTTATCTTGGTCATAAAATGCTGCTTTTAACAATGTTATATCGGGCTGCTCAACGGCAGATAGTAGTCTAAAGAAAATGGTCATATCTGTCTCCACTTGTTGAAGCAGTGAGGTTAATTCATCAACTAGAGTTTCATCAGATTCCTGTAAATTTTCCATGCCTAACTTTTCTAACCACATTGAATTTTGTAGTTCGCTGTAATATTGATTATAACGTTCTAGTACCTGATATAATAGTTCAACATCATCCATTAAAGGCGCGATTGACTCCAATAATCTAGCGACATTCCAAGCTCCAATTTGTGGTTGCTGGTCATATCGGTAACGGCGTCTTGAGGAATCTGTGGTATTAGGGGTCCAATCATGGTCATAATTTTCTAACCATCCATATGGTCCATAATCGATAGTTAAACCATGAATTGACATATTGTCGGTATTCATAACGCCGTGAACAAAGCCAACCCGCATCCAGTTAGAGATCATTATCGCGGTTTGTTCAGCAACATGAGTTAGCCAATTGATGCGGCCATTGTCATCAGCCACGGAATGTTGGGGGAAATGATTCTTTACGGTGTGTTCAAGAAGTTGCCTCAGCGCGTCATAATTCCCATCGGCAGTGTGGATTTGGAAACTTCCGAAGCGAATAAAACTGGGAGCAACACGGCAGACAACAGCACCAATTTCAGGGGCGGGATTGCCATCATACATCACATCCCTAGTGACCATTTCTCCAGTTGTCACCAAAGATAATGCTCTGGTGGTTGGAACATTTAGGTGAAACATAGCCTCACTACACAAGAACTCTCTTACGGATGAACGTAGTACTGCCTTGCCGTCAGCAAATCGGGAATATGGTGTAGTTCCAGCGCCTTTTAGCTGTAATTCTAATACTTCATCTGGCAATTGTACTTCTCCCAAAGTTATTGCTCTGCCATCACCTAATTGGTGAGCCCAATTACCAAATTGATGACCACCGTAGCGCTGAGCATACGGCAGCATACCATCTACTACACTTCCTCCACCTAAGACTAATTCATGTCCTCTTTCTAGCTTTAATTTGTTAGCCATTTCTTTTGACCACAGGATTAATTTTGGATTTGGTGGGATTGATGGCGCTACTCTAGACCAACAGACGCCAGGTACTTGTCGGGGTTTGCCGCCAATCTGTTTGTCGCCGGGAGTCTGGTCAATAAATCGGCTAAGCCACTCTAGTTTTTCCAACCCTGTCACACCCATAGCACCAACTCCAGTGTTTTGAATTTGTGGATGGAATCAGTTGATTAGATTTTGTCAATGCCAATTTGATGTTTGATTAGGTGTCATTCAGATTCTTGGTTGGCCATAAATTCGGCGAAATCTTCTTCTTTGTCAAATTCAATAACTAGCGGAGAAATTTCTTTACAATCCTGACACTGATACTGTTGTCCTGTCATAAATCCTAGATATGGATACACCCTGATACTAAAACAAAAGGCACAGATTCTGAAGGACATGCTTGATGATTTGTGGTTTACTATATGATTACTTGTCAATAACTATCAAAACAATGATTTATATCATCAAACAATTAATGCGGGCTATGGCAAGAGAATGTAACATAGACGCAAGAGGCAAATTTTTCCGCCTCGTTGGAGGCTCAGTATCGGTATTTGCCGGAATAGTTGCATTTTTGCTAATCGTTGTTGGTATCTTACCAGAAAATATCTTCACCACCGCTTCAGTAGTCGGAATGTTTGCTGGCGGTGCGCTTGGAATTTATGAAGGAAGATCCGGATGGTGCATAGCACGAGCCATGGGGATAAAAACTCCGATTTGATAATCGAAGCCGCTTCTAAATGCCTCAAAAGCCACATTTTGGACGGTGAGCATTGGTTAACCTTATACCATATTTTGCAAGATTAGTGCTGATGGGGTGCACTATATGGAGCGGGAGCAAGGGACGTTGACTGAAAGTTTTTCAGATTCAGTACTAAAACAAGCAAATAATCAAAGTAAAACTACAGAGGAAATTACTCTTCAGGTAAAACCCCAACCAGTGGTAACAGATAATACATCATTTGCCAGTCTTGCAACTCGGATTGTCGACGAGGTAGTGGCGACTAAATCACCAACAGCATTAGCCAAACAAGTTCTAGAACGTGTTGGTATTGGTAATGACTTGAACTCTGCAGAACCACAAATCTTCAATGGTCACTTGCGCCATGTCGGTAAGCGAGCAAGAAAAGTAGTCCGTAAGCAAAATCAAAGTCAGCAATTAAAAATTAGGCGGGTCAAGAAAGCCCACCGTGGCCCACCGCCTAATCTTCGCAGAATGGGTGCACCACCAGAAACTAGAGTGCGCCCCGCCATTGGAATGAAGGATGAAACTCGTCGTTCTGCACGAGATTTAGACAATAAGCGCGGCAAATCGAAAAGGAAACGACGTTTGTTTAGACGATGAATATTCTACAAATCGTCAAAAAGGGTGACCTTCCCGCTTAACTTGGTGAGGTTATGGATATCGCTAATCCTAGTGAAGAACACGCAATGCTACGCTCAATGGTAAGAGACTGGGTAAACGAATTTGTCGAACCTCAAGCATTTGAGCACGACAAACATGAAAGATTTAACTTAGATTTACTAAGATCAATGGGGGATATGGGCTTATTGGGCATCAGTGCACCTGAAGAGCATGGTGGTGCTGGACTAGACGCAACTGCTTGTGCAATAGTTCACGAAGAACTTTCAGCATCAGACCCAGGCTTTGCCCTAGCATATCTGGCTCACGCAATGTTATTTGTCAACAACTTGGCATTCAACGGTAATGAAGACCAAAAAGCTCGAATTTTGCCTAAGGTTTGCTCTGGTGAATGGATTGGTGCCATGGCTATGTCAGAACCAGATGCTGGTACTGATGCCTTAGGATTAACCACTAGTGCGGTACAACAAGATGATGGGACTTGGAAACTGAATGGTCGAAAGATGTGGATTACTAACGGTTGTTTAGACGAAACGGGAACTCCTGCTGATGTTGTTTGGGTTTATGCAAGAACTGGAACTGATGATAAAGGACGAGTTCAACTTTCAACTTTCTTAGTCGAGGCAGGTATGCCTGGTTATTCAGTTGGCCAAAAAATCTACGACAAGACAGGCATGAGATCTTCCAATACGGCAGAGTTAGTATTTGATGATTGTATAGTACCCGCTGAGAATCTAGTTGGCGGACTTGGTGAATCATTAATTCACATGATGTGTAACTTAGAAGTTGAGCGCCTAACCCTTGCTGCAATGTCTTTGGGAATCGGTCGTAGGTGCCTTGATGAAATGAATCGTTATGCTACTGACAGAACTGCATTTAGGAATAAAATACGGGACTTTGGCCAAATTCAAAAGCATATAGGTGATTCGTGGGCTAAGTATCGTGCTATGAGATCCTACATTTACGACACCGCAGCAAATATGCAACTTGGTAAACCCGGTCATCGGTTAGATTCTGATGGTGTCAAACTATTTTCATCAACCGCCGCCAAAGAAATTGCTGATTCGGCAATTCAAGTAATGGGTGGTTACGGGTATGTTGGTGAATACCATGTTGAGCGATTGTGGCGTGATTCTAAGTTATTGGAAATTGGTGGTGGAACTATAGAATCTCATCAAAAGAATATTGTCAAAGACTTATTCAAGAATCCAGAATCAATTAATCAATGATTTCGTGTTCATCAGTAATTCCTACTAGATTTTTAGTTGATTGCCAAACTGAAGCAATCATACTTGTAGCCAGTAATAGTCCAATTGCGATAACTGTTCCCCATACCCATATGTTAGATACGGTAGTCATTGTCTCATCATAAACCATTAATCCAAGAGAGGTAGTAATCCCAACTGCTGCCGCGGTTTGAAACAAGAGGAGTTTTGGTAGTCGAAGCATATTAGATGATTGGCCTAGCCTTGATAGCATGTACATTGACCAAGTCATAGCACCAATGCCCCAAATTGGTATTTCTGCCGGATAACTATCCATTATCAGTATTGCACGTTCAGAAATGAATTTGTCGGCCCCAAACAATACCACAATCCATACCAGTGAAGCTCCAAGAAGATGAATCACTTCTCTCATGACTGGTGAAGTTGTAGTATTAGTCTCTCTTTCTTGCTTTGGTTGGGTGGTGGTGACTTGGTGGACTTTTGAATTATTAGTTGATATTGCTTTATGCCGACGTTCTAGATGATCAATCCGTTGTGATAAACGCTGCATTTCTTCAACAATAGTAATCATTGTTTCATTTTGTTCTGAGGCAATTTCCATCCTCTCATTTTCAAATTCAGGCAAGGTGACCATTGACGGGACATCATCAAATAGTCCTGCTTCTGACAATTCAGTCTTAGTTTGTGTCAGCCTCTCTTGTTTCTTTTGTTGGCGTTTTTCCTTTTGCTCAGAAATCGTAGCCTTGATTGAATTATTGGTGTTTTCAACCATTGATTTGGTACTATTTGCCACCTTTTTGGATAGAATGCCAAGACGTTTTTTGGTCTTATCCAATTTTTCAGATAATGTCGATGGCTCACTATCTGTCATAGTCAGCCATTAGGGGCTTATTTGTTAATTATTTGCCCGCCTAGTATCCCACAGGAACTGGGTCAATCATTCTCCAAAGATACCATGATGCTGCAGTTCTGTATGGTGACCATCGCTTGGCGATTTCAACTACATCATCTTTTGATTCAGCCTGTGGTGCTAACATTTTGACAGCCTTAACAAGACCAATATCACCCACGCTAAATACGTCAGGACGCATAAATGAGAACATTAACATCATTTCAGCAGTCCACGGGCCGATGCCTTTGAATTGAATCAAATGCTGCTTTATTTCGTTATCAGTCATGGTTTCCCAATCTTGATTTAATAGCAACTCGGAATTAGTTGCTAAACCATGGATATAGTTTGACTTAGGTCTAGTTAATCCACAAGCAGCAATTTCTTCTTGAGTAAATTTCATGACATTTTCTGGGGTAGCACTACCAAGCATTTTCACTAATCTGCCCCAAATAGCATCAGAGGCAATTACTGATATCTGTTGGCCGACAATTGATCTTAATGTAGTTTGAAACAAATCACCTTTCCCTTCAAGACATCCATCGGGATATTTCTTGACGATTTCTCCGAGTAGTTCATCATTTGATAAGGCTGCAACGGCGTTATCCCACCATGCTGGTTTCCCGGTCTGCATATCACGCAAATAGGGGTGTAGGTTTTGACCTCTTGCATATAGGCACAAACATGCGAGACAACCTACTGGAGATGTTAGAGTTGAAACAGCTGTCAAGAACTGGATGGCTTCGTTCTGGAGTCGAAAATCCAGAATCTGTAGCAGCACACTCTTGGGGCATGGCGGTATTGGCACTAAGACTAGCCCCAAATGAGCTTAATCTGGAGAGAGTATTATCGCTCTGCTTAGTTCATGACCTCCCAGAGGTCAGAGTCGGCGATTTAACTCCGCATGATGATACCTCAAATAAAGCAGAATTAGAACTCCAAGCAATGGCTGAAATGGCTCCTCAGTGGTTGTCACTTTTCGAAGAGTATGAAGCAGGTGAAACAGCAGAAGCGAAATTCGTCAAACAAATCGATAAATTGGATATGGGTCTTCAAGCAATACTGTATCAAACTAAGCAAGACATTGCTCTAGAGGAGTTTATTGCCAGTGCAAAATCCAAGATAAGTGATAAGAATTTACTTAGATTTCTTGACTAAAGTTTCCGACAAGGACAAAAACTAGTTTGTCTCCCGCTTGAACAGAGCCCGATAGTGTAGGGGTCCATCATGGTGGGTTTTGGTCCCGCCGACGTCGGTTCAAATCCGACTCGGGCTACTCCTCATTCAAGAGACGTCAATTTCAAATTTAGATAGTATTGGAGTCAATAGCGAAAATATTAGTGCAATCCAAACGATTGCTCCAAAACTACCGTCTAAACCTTCATCACCACCCCAAACCTCATCAGGGCCAACTCCTGGCTGAAATATCATAAATATCAAAACCCCAACAAACAATAACACACTGGAAACTATAGGTGAAAACTTTCGAATCATGTCGTTTATCTTATATCCGTTGTCTGGTAAATTCATTAGTCCAGTATTGGCAAGTATTGCTGCAACTCTTGATATAACTCCAACAATAGCAACAACAAGGGTAATTATCAAAATTATTTTCAAGATTAGAGTAGAGGTTTTCCAAGATTTCCAATAATCGAGGGATTGTTTAATATCGTCACATTGTGCAGAACTACCATCCACACATCGCGCATCATAGAAGTCTTCTTCATCTTCAACTAGTTCAGAATATGTTACAGTTTCACCTAATCCAAATCCAAATCCGTAATCCAGTTCAACTTCAGATAGGCCCATTGTGAGAAAATCTTCATCATCTAAACTTATTGAATACCAAGAACTAGAACTTAAGCAAATAATTACCATTATTAACATCACTAAAGAAACGCCATGTCCAGCCCATTCAAGTGGGTGAATAGGTTTGCTTTTATCAAATTCATTGACCATTTTTTTTGGTGTTCTTGGACCAGAACTACTGACCAAAACGCCAGTAAATTGGGCTTTGAGTATTGGTACAAACAGGCAACATAGGTTTCCAATCGTAAACGCTAGGGCAATAAGTATCGACGGTATGTCACCAGCATCTTCATAGCCAAATACAGATAATAAGAACATCAAACCAGAGATGCAGGTAATCCCGATCAATCCGATATATTCGCCCTTCGCAGTTTTAAATCCAAAAGCCATGCCAACCATTGCAAAGCCAATGACTACTAGAGAAATAATAACAAAAACCAGACCAAACGAAGTTCCTGAGCCATATGCAGATTCTGCGCTACTAAGCGCTAATCCCAAGATTATACCCCCTAGGCCCAATATGATAACTAAGCCCATGTAGATACAAAATGCAATTCCTGCTACCTTTGGAACTGCTGGCATTTCATTGAAGTCAGTGGTTATTATTCGGTTATCTGTATGGGTCACAGCATCATCAAATGATTCCTCTTCCTCGATATTCCATTCGAATTCACCATCACACAGTGGACATGCAAATTCGCCTGACGCATCATCATCAAGCTCTATTTCCCCTTCACAGTGTGGACAAAGAATCTCAACCATAGATGTACTTGTTTCAATCCGGTAGTTAACAATTCTCCCTACATACCACATATTCAAGAATCTAGTGTGACTGGGAGGGACTACGGGATTGAAATGGATAGTATTGCAGTTATCGGCGCAGGACAAATGGGAAATGGAATTGCACAAGTTGCAGCATGTGCTGGATATACTGTTGTGATGGTCGATATCAAGCAGGATTACGTTGACAAGGGTATCTCGACTATTGAGCGTTCACTAGGCAAACTGGTCGCCAAAGAACGCATGACTCAGTCTGATGCAGACGCTGCACGTGCTAGAATCTCTACCTCAATAGATCGTAATGATTGTTCCACAGCAGATTTGGTAGTTGAGGCAGTCCCAGAAATAATGGATTTGAAAGTGTCCATCTTTTCTGAACTTGACAAAATTTGTAAACCGGAATGTATCTTAGCATCAAATACCTCCTCAATTTCTATTTCAGAGATTGCCAAGGCTACCAGTAGACCTGACAAGGTGATTGGTATGCACTTCATGAATCCAGTACCGATAATGAAGTTAGTTGAAATTATCAATGGCGAAGCAACAAGTGATGCAACCAATGCCTCTGTGGTTAGTGCAGCGGCAAAGATGGGCAAAACTGCGTTATCTTGCAACGATTCACCTGGTTTCATTTCCAATAGAATTCTCTGTCCAATGTTAAATGAAGCAATATTAACTTTACAAGAGGGAGTTGCAGAACCTGAAGCAATTGATGGAATCATGAAACTCGGTATGAATCATCCAATCGGTCCGTTAGCTCTATCTGATTTGATTGGACTAGATACTGTATTACACATCATGAATGTTTTACATGAAGGCTTAGCAGATGACAAATATGCACCAGCACCATTACTCAAATCAATGGTCACTGAAGGCAAATTAGGCAGGAAATCTGGTGAAGGTTTTTACAAGTATTAATTATCAAGAACTACTGAGGCTCAAATATGAATCCTAATTTAAATGTTTTAGGCAAAGAATTGCAAGAATGCTCAACAGATCCGCTGACTGGTTGGTATCGGGATGGTTGTTGTAATACTGATGAAAATGACCGAGGTCTGCATGTAGTATGCGGTATCTTGACCGAAAAGTTTCTTGAATTTGCTAAATCAAAAGGTAATGATTTGATAACTCCAGCGCCACAATTTAATTTTCCCGGGCTCACACCAGGCGACCGCTGGTGTGTTTGTGCTAGGACTTGGCTAGATGCAGCCAATCATGGTGTTGCATGTCCAGTTAACTTAGAGGCAACTCATGAAGAATCGCTGAGGATTATTCCCCTAGAACTACTGGAAATGTATGCAGAGTAGTGAATCAATGTCCAATCAAGAAACCTTCCTCATTACCGGTGCATCCAAGGGTCTTGGTCGGTCAATAGCAATATTACTAGCAAAAAAGGGCTATGTCGTTGTAGGGCTCGCTAGATCATCAATGGAATTAACTTCACTAGACAAAACTCTAAAATCTTTCAATCCAAAATGTACAGTTTTGGAGTGTGACTTGTCATCAGCAGCAGAGGTCAACAATATCGGCCATTTGATTGTAGATGCGTACCCTTCGATATCAGGTTTAGTACATAATGCAGGCATAATTGGGCCTGTGGATAATATGTTTGCGGTAAATGCTGATGAATGGGATGTTGCATTACAAGTTAACTTGTCTTCTGTGCAACGATTAACTGGAATTATTTATGAGTCACTAGCTGCCGCAAATGGCTGTAGAGTTACCACGATTTCAAGCGGTGCAGCAATAAAATCTCTGCCTTCATGGTCAGCCTATTGTACTTCGAAGGCAGCTCTAGAAATGTGGACTAAATGTCTGGCACAGGAAGGAATGAGTGATAATATCACTGCGATTTCTTTCGCCCCTGGCATCGTTGATACCGGCATGCAAGCAACACCATAAGGTCGGTACCAAAGCAAAAATTTCCCATGGTTGATCGATTTATTGGTTTTCATGAAAATGGTGATTTAACTAACCCGGACGATGTTGCAAGTGCCATGTTTGAGCTAATTACTCAACACGATATCTCAGTTTCTGGTCAAAGGTTCGATGTCAGAGATTTGTGAAATTCAACTAATATTAGCGGCAATGGTCATAAGCCAACACACAGCCAGCAATATGAGGCAGACCCATGGTAGGAACTGATAGAGTAGAAATTAGAACACTGAAAGTAGGCAGATTTTGTGTCGTTGACGATGAGGCATACAAAATTTTGAGTATTTCTACATCTAAGCCTGGTAAGCACGGCTCTGCCAAAGCTCGTATTTCTTTAGAAAGCATCTTCACAGGTAAGAAAATATCTCACGTAAGTTCAGTAACTGATACGATTAATGTCCCAATGATTGAGAAAGGGACAGCAACTGTGACTCACCTAGAAGGCAGTGAAGTTCATGCAATGAATGATAGAGATTACTCTATGATGATTCTTCCTATGCCAAATAGTGATGTTGGAATGACAATTGAAGCCGGTCAGAAAATAATGTGGCAAGAAGCTCTTGGTCGATACATCATTATCCGTGACCACTGAAACCATAATTATTGGTAAGAAATACAACACTTACTGTAGTTTGTAGGTGTCTAGTTCATAAACTAAACATGATTAATTAACAATATGGCTGGCGAAGCGGTAGCAATCGAGAATGGTAGTGCAAAAGAGATTCTCAACTCAATGAGTGATGACAAAAAGAAGTCACTGAAAAGTTGGTATTTCTATGACTGGGCAAATCAAGCATATGCTCTAACAGTAATGACGGTAATTGCTCCAGCCTTGATGGCAGCATTATACAATACCGCAACTGGTACTCAGTCTGGTGACACATTTTATGCTTGGGTTTTGACCTTTTCCATGCTCTTTGTCGTGGTAACTGCTCCGGCACTTGGAGTAATTGCTGACAAGATGCCAATCAAGAAAAAATTACTGAAATGGTATACAATTGTTGGAATTATCTTTACTGCAATGATGGGTGCAGCCCCATATTTTGGTTCCCAAGGATATTTGGTGTTAGCACTAATGTATACCATTGGGACCATCGGTTTTACTGGTGGTAACGTAATTTATTATTCCTTTATGCCCTATCTAGCTCCAAGACAATGTCAAGACCATGTTTCTACTTGGGGTTATGCATATGGCTTCATTGGAGGTTCTATGATCCTAATTTTCCATCTGATAATCTTAATGGGGACTAGTTGGGATACTAATTTCCAAATGGCTATAATATTCTCTACCTCCGCAATTTGGTGGTGGGGATTCGGCTTACAGATATTCAAGTGGACTCCAGAACCAGATATTCCGTCTTCTATGGAATGGAAGGGCTTGAAAGATGCCACTAAGGTGGCTTACAGTCAGGTTTTCCAAACATTCAAAGAAATAAAAAGATTCAAGGTTTTAGCATATTTCCTACTTGCCTATCTGCTCTTTTATGATGGGGTAAATACTATCGCCAGCATGGCTACTGCATTTGGTGAATCAGTGCTAAGATTAAACCAAAGCATGAACGTTATGCTTCTTCTAACAGTCAACATTGTGGCAATACCTATGACAATCGTATTTGGTAAGTTGGCAGACATAAAAGGTACCAAATTCGCACTTATGACGGCTCTATTCATCTACTGTTTTGTTGCTATTGTAGCAGCAGGTTTTGCCCCTCTTGAACTAGAAGGTGAAGAAGATGCAGAACGTTATGATTTTACCTTTGAATGGGATAACGCTACACAAGAGTATGAATTAACCACTTTGTATGACCGTGGATATGAGAGTTGGGTTGGAGAAACATCAGCAGGAGATTCTGAATTCAGAGATAATTTCCAAGAGTATTTCCCAGATAACTCGACAGATTACTCTAAGGAAAGTTCTGGTTCTTCCACCATAGGTACTGGTTTACTAGTATGCTTAATGATACTGGCATTTGTTGCAATAATTGGTGGTGGAGTAATGTTTATTCAGAGTAAAGACCTTGGTAAGATGGGTGTTGTAGCAATGATTGCTATTGTAGTGGTCGGTATTCTTGGTGCATCACTGCTTGCTGGCCAATCTGAAAAAGCTGAAGATGAATTACATAATATCGGAGTGACCGATGCCAATTCAATTGTGGCTAATTTCGACAATATTAGCGACCATAGATTTGCCATTATATTTATTGATGGCCCATTAGCTGGACAAGACGAAATTGGCGATACTCATCCAACTGTTGTGGATCAAGGTGGCCCGGTTGATGGATGGGCTAAATTCATGCGCGACAATGTCTGGCAACCGTTTGGCATTAGCGTGGCATTGCAATGGATTATTCTTGGTATGTTTGTAGGTGTTGCGATGGGTTCAGCCGGAGCACAAGCTCGTTCAATGTTCTCTCAATTAGTCCCAGAAACCAGAACCTCTGAATTCTTTGGATTCTTCGGCTTCCTCGGTAAATCTGCTGCTATGATAGGGACATTCCTGTATGGTATTACAAGTACTGCATTCGATAGCAGAGTAGCTATTCTGTCCATCACAGTGGTGATTTTAGCCGGAACATATCTTACCAGTAAGGTAGATTTGGAAGAGGGAATAAGAGTCGCTGAAGAAGAAGATGCCAGAAACCGACTTGGACTGGAAAATCAAGAAGCATGACCATAAACCTTGAGTCGAGGGGATAGCCATGAAGAACTTCGGGCTAGTCCAAACAGTTGGTACAATTTTATTATTGGTGTACACAATGATTCTGTGGGGTCTACCATTAGCCCCAACACTTGCGTTATTTGACATTGTGACTGATGCAACCTTGACAGATAATGATAATTTGAATTACATTATTTATGGATTGGCAGGAGGGATAGGCTTCATGACTTACATACTGAGTTTGTTAACCATGTCTGGTTTGTCTCAAAGATTGTTCTACGTTCGATTTTCTGGTGATAAACTCGTTGCTAACCTAAATTCTTGGACAACAATTAGATGGGCTATATGTGCACATCTTCATCGATGTACTCACCCAGTTTTAGTCCATACGATTCCATCTTTCATAAGTAATGCATATTACCGTTTAGCAGGTGCTAAAATTGGTAAAGGAGTTCAAATTAATACTATTAATCTAAATGACCCTTCAACGGTTACTATTGAAGATAACGTGGTTGTTGGTGGTGGATGTGTTCTTAATGGTCATTTAGTTGAAAAAGGTCAGATGATATTAGCAAGAATTACCCTAGAAGAAGGCTCACTGTTAGGATCTAGAGTTACTATTCAACCTGGTGTGACAGTCGGTAAAGGTGCGGTGATTGGAACCAGTGGTCTAGTTGGTAAGTACAAAACAATCCCCGCTGGAGAAGTGTGGGCTGGTTTGCCGGTCAAATGTATCAAAAAATCCTCAGATAGAAATGAATAATTTCCGTTCAGATTTTGCATATTAAAGCGCAATAGTATTCAAGTGGGCGCGCATGGTTTGTTATGTGCGGAAGCACTTGCGGGTGGATAAATAATGGGTGTTCAGAAATCTGCATATCGTCAACCAGTTACCCCTGAAGGCCTCAAAGCCATCGAAGAAGGTAAGTTAACTTGGCTTGATGATGAGATGTATAACAACCTTAACACAGGTGTTTTGGAGCAATATCTTGAGGAAAAGAATCTTCAAGAATCGTTTGAGGTATCTCACTGGAGCACTCCTAAAGTCCTGTATGGGATAGCTATTGGAGCGGTTTTTTCCGGAGTAACTGCATATATCGGCCTCAAACTTGGTCTGGCTATTTCAGCTGCTTGGTATATTGCCTATCTTTTGGGTATGGCATTAAAATGGTCACCTTCTGAAGTAAACATCGCTACATCTGCGACTACTGGAGCAACACATGCTTCAACCGGATTTATCTTCACCTTCCCGGCAATTTTCCTTCTAGCATCCGATCCACGGTATGAATTAGCCAGTGGCCCATTGATTACTCTTGGTAGTGGGGATGCGTTTAATTTAGCATTTATCGGCATTGTCGCCAGTATGTTTGCTGGTTTCCTCGGTGTCATGTACTTCATAATTTTCCGTAGGGTTTGGTTGGTTGAGGATCCATTGCCACTTCCTGGTTTTGAAGCTACACTAAAGATGCTAGATATCGCCTCTGATGTCAACACAGGGGCAGTCGAACATGCACGTGATTCACTGAAAACAATTGGAATTTGGACCAGTTTCACAATGGTCGGTTTATTCCTAGTCGAATATCCACTTATTTGGGCTGGGGACAAGAAGTTAGCATTGCTAGATTGGATTGCTCAAACTCTTAGTATTGGGGACATAGGTCTAGCAACTATTTATTCCAAAGGAACAATTCACCAGCCTTCAGGGACTGATGATGGGGTTTCGCTAAGTTATACTCAATGGACACCAGATACTGCATGGAATCCCTTTGCTTACACCTACATAGGTGTCTATCTGACTCCCTCAATGTTTGCAATTGGTTGGTTTATGAAGACTAGAGTTGCTTTCCTAGTCAACCTTGGGACATTAGTCGGATGGTTCTTTTTGGTACCTTTGGTGGTTTACTTCAATTTCCCAATTTATGATGCTGCGTCACAATCCAATATACCAATCCAAGAATATGCCGGCAATACTGGTGAAGCATTACAAATGATTGCATTTGCTAAATCAGTTAGAACTATTGCTATTGGTTCGATTGTTGGTGGTGGAATGTTTGGTTTAGCAAAGATGTACAAGACTTTCCTCAATATCTTTAGCGACATTGGCGGTGCGTTGAAGGGTGAAGGTAGTCAAGAGTATATGGAAGGTAAGGGATGGTATGAATGGCCACTAAAGCACATACCGATATTCATGGTACTCACATTTTTCTCAATGATACTGATTTTCACTTTAGGTGGATTTTCAATTTTAGCCTCATTGATATTCGCTACAGTACTAATCATGACCACTTTCTTACTTGGAGCAATTGCTGTTAGGGTAATGGGTGAAACTGGAATTGAGCCTGTTTCAGGAACATCTTTCATAGTACTATTGATGCTCTTAGGGGTATTCCTAAATGCCCAAGAATTATTGCAACTAAATACGCAAGATGCGGTGTTATTAGGGTTAGTAGGTACCACAGTATTTGGTTCAGCAATATCAATGTCCGGGACAGTAATTGGTGATTACAAAAATAGTTTGTATATCGGTAATCGTCCATACCACATTTCCAAGGGTAATATCATGGGAGTTGTTCCTGGTGCAATAATTGGTGCAGGAGTTGCAATCTTCCTTTCGATTCAACTAGCTGACGGAAACATCGATTTATTAGCGCCTCAGGCAAACGCTTTCGCAACATTCTCAGTAATATTTGCTGAGAAAGAAGGTGATATGATCTTGTTACTACTTGGGTTCTTACTGGGTATGTTTGTAGAATGGGCTACGGGAATGGGGACTTCATTTGGACTTGGAATGTATTTGACTGTACCCTACACTTTGCCAATGCTGATTGGTGGCTACGCAAGAGATAGTTGGGAAGAAAAGAAATTGTCGCCAAGAATTGATAAAATCAAGCAAGAATCAGGTTCCAATGAAGCCGAAAAACAGCGTGCACTGATTTTACTGGGTACTTTCATGGTGGCTGCAGGATTATTGACTGGCGAAGCATTCTTCGGTACGGAATCTAGTATTCTGTCCTTTATCGACTCGCTGTGGACTCCAAATGACGATAATCCAACTGGAAAGTTCTTTGGAATTGATGAATTTGGATTCTCAACGCAATGGTATATCGCTAGAATGTTTGGTTTCATTGGACTTAATCTGTCTATTGGTTACCTAATTTATTGGCTATTCAAGAGAGCTGGGGTTATTGGTGGAAATTCAGAGTCATCTGATGCCAAGACAGCTTGAGTGTGAAGCCGATGCAGAGAAATAATTCCACACCTAATTGGGTGTGGTTCTTACTTATTGCTGCAGTTTTCGGTGTCTCCAGCGCAGGTGCTCTATTCCAGCAAGTCGATGATGTGCCACCATTATTGCGTGCATCATGGCGTCTTCAGTTAACCTCAGTAGTGTTGTTTCCATTGGCGTTAATGCAGTGGCGAGTTCATGGCGCAGAAATTAAAGATAGAATGTTAGAACGTAATAGTTTGATGTGGCTGTTTGGAGGTGGTTTATTCTTGGCTCTACACTTCGGTGCATGGGTGGCAAGTTTAGATGAAACCTCACTCACCCATTCACTACTTTTTGTTACTGCTCACCCGTTAATTATAGTATTTGGAATGCTTTTGTTAGCTAAATTATTGAAAAAGCATAGAAGTCCAAATCGCTTAGAAATCATTGGTGCTTGTATTGGTTTTATTGGTGCGGCATTAGCATTAATTGATCTTGGAGATGAACAAGGTGGCAGAACTGTTACTATTTGGGGTGATTTCCTGGCCTTTTTAGGTGCAATATTTGTTGTTGGCTATATCGTTAGTGGCAGAGTCCTTAGGAAATGGATGCCTATCTTCATTTATGCTTTCCCAGTGACTCTAATAGGTGCAGTCTTATTGATTCCAGGGTCAATGCTTCTAGAAGATGAATTCAGCAGTTTTGGAATATTTGGATGGCTAGAAGGTAATTATTTTTGGTGGTTTTTAGCCTTGGCTCTAATTGCTGGACTACTTGGTCATACTGGGCTTAACACCTGTCTAAGGTATATCCCACCATTAGTAGTTTCAACTAGCGTTACTATGGAGCCGATAATAGGTTCGATTATTGGTTACGCATTATTTAATTCAGGTTTGCCTGGATTTTGGACATGGATTGGTGGACCAGTTCTTATTTCGGGTATCGTATTAGTCGTAATTGGTACTCCACAACAAGATACGAACAATGAAACACTGGGTGCAGCGAGAGCGGAATAAGGATAGCTATGACAGAAGACTCCACTCTAGGCTGGTTACTACTTACCAATGATGACGGTATTGAAGCCATAGGTATGAAAAAATTAGTTCAAAAATTAAATTCACGTGGTCACAAAGTGGTGGTTTTTGCACCCAAAGATAATCATTCAGCAACTGGTATGCGAATTAATTTAATGACGCCAATCGAATGGCGATATCGAGATGATTTATTCCAGTCTTGGAATCTTTCTTCACCTGAAAATGTGAAGTTGTTAGAATTAGAAGGCTCACCGTGTGATACTATGATCGTATCCTTAGATGGAGGACTGGAACATATCTTGCCAGACATAGTCCCAAGATTGGTTGTATCAGGGGTAAACCTTGGACCAAATATGTCACAAGATTCCTATCATAGCGGTACGATGGGGGCTGCAAGGGAGGCTGGGCTGTATGGTATGCCAGCGATTGCTTCTTCATTAGCATCATTTGATGACACAAATATGGACATTGCTATTGACGCAACTGTAGAATTTGTGGAAAGAGTTCTAGAGTTTTTACCAATGGTTGCACAAAATTTGCGTAGACCTAATCTTGATTTTAACCAAGAATATCTTAGCAATTGGCCCTCACCCGATAGTCTCGAGTTTTCAAATGCTAATGACTCACTAAGAAGTGCATTTTTGCAAGGTGACTTAATGCTTAATCTGAATGTTCCAACAGATTGGTCAGGTCAATTCACTAGTACCAGGCTCGGTATGCGATGGTATCGTGATGCCATTAGTATCCAAAATGATGATTCGCATTCTACTGCAACTTTCACTATTGGTGCTGCAAGTATAGATCACACACCAATTGATATGAGTGATTGTGATGCAGTAGAGAATGAAAAAGCAAGTATTTCATGCTTGCCAACTTGGCCTCAGACTCATCCTTTAGCAGTTGATGGGCAAATCTTGAAACATGCTTTAGAGGAAGACAAGAAAGGCTATCCTGCTTGGTTTAATCTAGATTAAGTGGTACGCTTTGGTCTAATAAGAAATGGCATATTCCTATTGCAGTATGGCCCTGTAACCACTGTTTACCAATTGAACGGGAAACAATGGGGCTATCGATTTGTATAGCTAATGGTTGGTCATCACTCAAAATAAAAGTCAAGTCTAAATCTGTATTGCTAACATGGTCATTAGTTAGTTTTGCATCTAAAGACCACAATGATTCTTGCTCAGCATCAAGTACCACTATTTTGGATGTTGAATATTCTCTTATTGTATCCTCAATATCTCCACCAGATTCATACAATCCGTCAGATTCTCGACGCCAAATACCAATTGGTGGTGTTGGTTGTTTGATAATTTTAGCAATCAGACCTGCAACTGAGCGCTCTTCAGCGTGCATTCCTCGTATTTCATTGCCAACAAATTTTATTCTACGATATGGCCCAGGCCCACCTTGTAAGTGGATAATTACTTCAGTGTCTTGGCGGATTCCATGACTGGTTAGTAATGAAGACATAATCGCTCTAACCAAGACGTCTACTCTTCCTGCACCACTTGCTAAATCACTTAGTGGCAGTTTTCCTTGCGACATTGCTCGATGCCCAATTATGACAAATCTACGCATCAAAACACCTAGTTTCCTCGTTCAATCAAGGTTCGAACCGCTGTGCACATATCCCCAATTGTTGGTAACATGAAATCTGAACCAGTTCTGTCCACTAAGTACGCTCTTGGTTTACTTGAATCATTGATGTCTTCTAAGCGATTAGCCACTACAGCAGTCATATTAGCGTACTCTATTTGAGCTAAAGCTCGTCGAACCAGTTCCTTTTGCTTTATTCCTGTTTCCAATTTAAATCCAATTCTAACAGAACCTTGACATTTTTTGGTTAATTCTAAAATATGCTTTGGGCTTTCGATTAGTTTAACAGTTAATGGACCTTGCTGGCTGGCTAATTTCCCTTCTGCGCTAGTTTCAACAACGTAATCCAATACTGCAGCCGAATGAACCCAAGCCTGAATGTTATCATTGGTAAGAGCAAATAATTCTTTTAGCATTTCACTTGGTGATTCGGCTGGTATAATCAATGGTAACCAATTTGGAGTTGCCACAGTCGTAATCCCTGTTACACAAGTCACATCATGACCATGGCGAAATAAATCGTCAGCAATAGCAAAACCAGTAGAGCCACTACTAGTGTTTTGAATAAATCGAATATCATCAATTGGTGAGCGAGTAGCACCAAGGGTTACTACTACAGATTTCCTATTACCTTTCCTAAAATTGACATAATTGGCAAATCTTGCAACAATTTCTTGATGAGGTGGGGTTTTTCTTTTTCCTTCGACTTCCTCGCCCCAATGTACCTTAATTCCTTTGTGCCTAACTTCATCCACTAATTCCTGTGTGACCGGATCATTGGCTAAGTCAGCATGCATGCTTGGAATCATCATTACCGGACAGTCTCTGGTTCTTGCCGCACTAAGTGCCATCAAAATAGGTCCGTGTTGTAATCCATGTAGATAACTAGCCATCAAGTCTCTTGTAGTTGGTGCAATAAGAATCCCGTCAACCTCTTCTAGGGCAGTCAAATCACTTTCCCAGTCAGTTATTACCGGTGATTGTGTAGCCCACTCTATTGCTAACGGACTGATAATTTTCTGCGCGGAATGCGTCATCATAACGCTTACAACCGCTCCGTGACGTCTAAGTTCCCTGGCCAACCTAACTGTATCAACTGCAGCGATTCCTCCGCTTACGCCTAACAAAATACGCTTCTTTGCTAGGCTGTCGCCACGAATTTCAACATCCGTATCGCGCATCGCCATGGTTAGGGCACCGGCTGTTCAAATTTGACACCTTCGTTGAATGTGTTTATGATATTGTAAACCAATGGTTCAAGATTAGTGAAGGATAGCAAAGCCACATGGGCCCAGGTAGAGGTGATCAATTAGTGGTGGCAGGGATGAGTCCTAACTCCCTGACCTCTAGTAATAGCGTCTTTGATAGAATCCACCGAGGTACATCATTCATCGTTTTTATTGATGGTCTGATAGTGATGTATTTATTTTGGGCAATTTCATCAATGATTTCCTCTTCCGCATCAACTGCGATCCTAGGTTTTGTTGCAGTGGCCAATTTTGTTATATGGAGTTCTTATAGGAATCGCACCAAATGGGCATACTGGCCAGCAGCAACGTTAATTTTAATCGCTGGTCTGTTCTTTGGCATAAACGCAATAGATTCATTATTTATCGTTATAACTGGCAATATGGGTGGTCTTCTGTTCTTATTCTTGACTGGATGGGCTACCTTCGGCTCTTTTAGGAGATTTTTATATCACTTTAATCCAATGTATAAAATTGGATATTTCAACAGTGAATCAAGTTCCATGGATTTCCAACTCGAACATGGAGAGATGTTGGCTGCATGTCCTAAATGTATGGCTGTGTTAGCCATAAGACCATCAATGCTGAGTTCTAGTGATAAATGCCCACATTGTCAAGCTTCTTTGATCGATCCAGAACTAGCAGCCAAATATGGTGCAGTTGAAGAAGAGTGATACTAATCAGCGTGATGCTAGAGTTAGGTTCTTCCACATTTCTTCTGGAACTTCCATAGCAAGTCTAAGACCACCCATTGCACCAAGGCGAACTGGGTCGTCTACAACGTGTACACTGACATCTCCAAGATCTGATAGTTTTCTCTCAATCATTGCGCCAAGTCCGCTTATTCCTGAGCCACCGCCTGCTAGAATCATGTTTCTTCTAAAAGCGTCTTGATATTCTGGGTTAGAACTGGCAATCAGTCTCTTAACGTTCTCTACAATAGGGTCCACAATTGATTCACAGGCTTTTTGGACACAATCTGTGATATCAAGAGTCATTGCTTTACCCTCAATGGAAAAGTCAACCATAATTGGTCCGTCAGGAGTTGAAGTGCTGACGAAGGAATGTTGCTCCTTCCATCTTCTTGCCATATCCTTGGTGATTTGAGCACCGCTATACTTTGATTGTACTTCTTCGATAATTTTTCTGTCGACATAGTCACCGGCATACTCTGTATGCATTTGGTCTTCATGGGTAGGGATAGTTCCGTACACTCTACACAAGTCAGTGGTACCTGCTCCAATGTCGATTACGAGGGTATGTTCTAACATGTCAAGTGCATATGCTACAGCAAATGGTTCTGATATGATCATTGCTGCGTTGACTGTTCCTGCTGCAGCATCGAAGATGGCTGTTTTATCAACATAACTTGCTTCAGCAGGAGCTCCGATAACAGCAACTACACGGTCGTAAGTTTCTGGGTCGGAAAGCGAGATTAGGTGGGTGATGAAGTGAGCGATGAAATCTCTATCTTCATTTGTGTCTTTAATTACCCCGTGTTCTAGAGGTCTAAACAGATTTAGCGCAAGTCTATTCTTTAGGGCTTCTTCACCAAACAGAACATCTCTCTTCAAGAAATTTCGTGCAATCGGGTCTTTTGGTGTACCAATAACAGTTAATTCTTCTTCTTCGTGACTATCTGAAGAAACCATCACAGAGCGAAAGGTTCCTAAATCAATTCCAATATACAATACATCTCCAGCCATATGACTCACTCACCCATCCCATTGCGACATACCTTATGAATAATCCCTATGAAAATATGCGATTTTAGGTTCCTAAAAGCGCAATATTGAATCTATAGAATCGACATCTGCGAGTAATTTTAGAAGTCAACACCACTCTTCGCATGAATGACAGTACCATGTTCCATATTCAACATATAATTCAGCCATTGCTGAGCATGAAGTACATTCTTTCAAGGTGTTTTCACCGCACATCTCAATTACCATTTGAATATGATATGCATCATCAATACCTAATTCCTGTCTAAGTGACCAAAGTAATTGGTCTTCACTTGGTGAAATAATACCATCTTCTAGGACCATCTTCACAACATTTCGATAATCTTCAAAATCAGTGGCATTTCTAGCATCTAAGATTACCCCATTCTTCTCAGCAACAATATCAGTGCCACCAGGGTCATCAACAAACAAAACGAGAGATTCTGGCCTTAGGCTCTCATTTCTTAACTCAAAGGACACTCTTGTTCCCTTAGAATTGGCAAAGACAAGATTTGATTTATTGTTTATTACATTGGCAATTGATCTAGCAGTCTCTTCAGCGTTGGCGCCCCTTTTCCAACCCATGCCATCATTGACATTATATGAATAAAATTCAGTACCCTTGGTAGGATATTCTAAGCGTATCTCTTCACCACCATCAAAGCCATTTGATACAATGGTTAGTGCAGCAACTTCGGTAGATACAATGTTGTCTTCATCATCAAACATGATCATCAGTGGTTTTCTTTCTTCAGTTGCGGTATTGAATCTGCCTTGCATACCACTCATCCATTTGTCCTCCAAGCGTGCTAAACTGGCTTCTTGTTGTTCAGACAAATTACTTTCCACGCCAAGAACATTAGCCAAACCACCAGACTCGACTTCTTTTTTGAATTGGTCTATTAATTCTGCATCCCTGTGATATGTGGGGATGTCACCTTCTGACTTTTCCTCGACGTAATCTGGGTCAGACCATTCATGAGAGCAAGTGACACATCTAAGGTAGCCTGCCATAGAGGAATTTTCAGCCTCTCCACCACAACGAGGACATTCTCCACCTTCGTTGTAAGATAAATTATCAACAGCCTCGCGCCGACCTTTTCTAAGTCCACCAAACCCCGCCATAGTTCTGCTAAAGTGGGGTTTTTCTATGAATGCTTTGCCTATAATTGGCTGGAGCATATTCTTGCTTTAGTGCCGTATCGTACAATTCCTTCTTGACCGTACAGCATTCTTACCACGAATTCTACACTATCACCGATTTTTGGCACTATGTCTTCATCATCAACCACCAAGAACACACCCTTTGGGCCTTCATCAAATTCAACCATCACGGTGCTTAATCCTCCCAGGATAGGTGCACGAATGGCAAACTCTGAAGGTGCTCCAGCAGCACTCAACTTGGTCCAAGTCAACACATTTGCTTTTGGAGAGAGATTAGTACTTTCTTTTGACAAAGTGACTCCATCACTGTTCATTTGCCTTGGTGGCCATATTATCTTGTCATCATTTTGTGCAATTAGAGACAATCTTGAGGACAAGCTTTCATCATATTGCTGCTTGGATACATACGCTCCTTGGGATATATTGCGAATATCTAATTCTGATTTCCAAGCAATTTGCATTGATTGATATAGATTTACATCCATTAACGTGGAAGGAATCGCTAATTGGTCTACTGTTGATTGTTTGGTGCTTGACAGATATAACGAAGCATCATCTCCACACCCTAATATTCTGCCATTTTCGCTTAATTGGATATCGGTCGCAATCTGTAATACTTCAAAATTGATTTTTTCATCAACACTGACGATGGTAAATTCTACTTCATTGATTACTAAGTGTTTAATTAGTGAAATGGCCATGGTTGTATAATCACTATCATGTCCAAAAACTCGGTTATCATCAACGATGTAGGGAGAATATATGGTGAAAGAATTTGATTCAGATGAAATCAAATATCCATGGAAATTTACTACTTCACTCATTTCGATTTCTCCCATATACGTGAACTGCACAAGTGGCACCTGATCCGCCAACATTGTGCGATAGTGCGTTTTCAGCATCTCTAACTTGTCGTGATTGCTCGACTTCGCCTCTTAATTGCTTGAAAATCTCCACAGTTTGTCCTGTTCCAGTAGCTCCGAGAGGATGGCCTTTTGACTTCAATCCGCCGCTAGGATTAATGCATACATCTCCTTCATTTCTTCTTCCAGCACCGTCTCTAGCGAATTTCCCGCCATTACCACGTTGGGCAAAACCAAGGTCTTCAGTTGCTAATAATTCAGCTATAGTAAAGCAATCATGTACTTCGGCTAAATCGATATTATGTGCTTCAATACCAGCCATTTGGTAGGCTTTTTTCGCGGCATTTTGAGTAGCTATTAATTGTGTTATTGATGGTCTGTCGTGTAGTGCAAGATAATCTGAAGCAGCGGCCGAGCCGTTGATCCAAACTGGGTCATCGGTAAATTGTTTCACTACATGGTCAGCCGCTAAGATCACACATGATGCACCATCTGAGGTAGGGCAACAATCGTACAGTGTTAGGGGGTCAGCAACCATAAAGCCGTTCTTGGCTTTGTCAAAACTAACATCTTTTCTTATGTGAGCCATTTCATTATCCAACCCATGCCAATGGTTTTTGACACTGATATTTACTAAATCGTCATGAGTTGATTCAAATTCATGGAAATACCTCCGAGCCATCAAGGCATAGGTTCCAGGAAAAGTTAGACCTGCCAATCTTTCCCATTCGGTGTCGCCAGATACTCCTAACCAGAATCGTTTTCTTTCAGGTGTTAGATCGTTCATTTTCTCAATACCACCCGCAATCACAACATCTGCTTGGCCACTTTTTATTGCCATCCAAGCATCTCTAAGAGCGAAACCAGAGGATGCACAAGCATTCTCTACACGCCTAACTGGTATTCCTTTCATGCCTGAATGTTCTGTTAACAACGCTGCGGTATTACCTAATTGTCCACCCCCAAAGGCTACACTACCGATATATGCTTCATCAATTTGCTTCGGTTGAAAATCCTTATCGACGCTTTGGAATGCATTGTAGGCAGCCTCTGCCCACATTCCTTTCATTCCTGATTGATGATTGCCATATTTTGTTTGTCCTGCACCGACAATGGCAACATCAACCATGTTAACCCCAAAGGGTCACAGCATTTGATTAAAGCGGTTGATTTTACTATTCTGAATTAATATTCAAACAGCCAAAAATTCCGTAGATACTAAGAACAACCCCCAACCGGCTATAATCATGCTACGACAATGTAGAGAACGGTCCTGCTCGATTAACAATGGACATTTCAATGGTTCTAACTGCCCGATATGTAATGAAGAAGGAAAATTCATCATGAGTGATAGAGAAGCAAACTCCCTTGGAAGAATCCTTGCACTGGTACTTCGTCATGCTCCAGAGAAATTCGGAGTAGATATGGATATCAATGGATGGGTAAACACAAGGGAACTTTCTGAATCTATTTCAAAGCAAAGAAGACACTATCACTGGCTTAGAGGATGGCATTTTTCGGCAATAGCAAATTCTGATGAGAAAGGCCGATATCAAGTCGAAGGCGAAATGATTAGGGCTACATATGGCCATTCTATAGAATTAGAATTAGATCTTCCTACCGATGATATCCCTGAAGCACTCTACTGGCCATGTGAAGAAGATCAAGTCAAAGCAATTCTAGAATTGGGAATCACTGCAGGTGACAGACAACACGTTCACCTTTCCAAGACAATCAACAAGGCAATGGAAGCTGGCCATGTTAGAATTGCTAGGCCTGCAATTATGGAAGTGGATACAACTAGGGCAATTGCTGATGGCAACATAATTTATCGTGCTGGAAAATCAGTGTATCTAACTACAGATATGCCTGCAGATTATCTTTATCAAGTTGAAGCAGACGACCCAGTTATCTCTGAAATGGTTGCTAGATGGGAAGCTGAAGAAGAAGAGTAATTCGATTACTTTTCGATTGCCCCACAAGCAGGGCAGAATCCTAGATCGGAATCTAATGTGCTACCACACTTAGAGCAATTTGACAGACCAAGAGTAAGGGCTTGAGATTTTGTTGCAGGTGGTGGCGTCTCTAAACCTTCTTTTTGACTAACTAATAATAATGGGTCTATTCCATGACTCACCAATTCAGCATACCGGTTCTTGAAAATAATCGCCTCTTGTATGGCTATTTCTAATTGCAGAATTCTATCGTATCGCTCGGTTTTATCATCAATCTCCATAGTTTCATCAAGACAAGCTTGTAAATGTCTAATGAATTCATCAAGTAGAGGTCCTTCTGCCATGTCTTATCACACAAGGACCATGTTCATCAAACCTTGTAACTGATAATTGCGTTAAATTACCCAATGATATTCAATAGTAATCGATTTTTAGTGGCAATACTATTGAGTGTACCCCTCATCGCATTGTTATGGATGATTGTATAGTCATTAAATTCGGGGGTGGTCTGATTACCGATAAATCAACCATGTGTACTCCAAATCATGAGGTCATTGACTCATTGGTAAATGTTGTAGCAGATTGCCTAGAACATAATTTTCGAGTAATTGTTGTGCATGGAGCCGGTTCATTTGGTCATCTTAGATCTAAGCACTGGAAACTTAATCATGGCTACTTACCAGACTATGATTTTGTCTCGCAAGATGATTGCCAAACACAAGAAGAGGCTGTTAGTCTAGTACGTAAAGAAATGCTTACACTAAATCAAATAGTTTTAGATGCATTTTCGAAAAGGGGTATTGCTACTACAAAATTACCCCCCCATGAATGGGCTAGGAACACAGGTAGCAACTTTGATGGAAACATTGCAAAATTATTCAATAATAATAATTCGGTTGAGATTACTTTCGGCGATATTGTAGATTGTGATGAAGGGGTTTTCGGTATTCTTTCTGGTGATGATTTAGTAGTCAGAATATGTCAAGATATTCCCAATGTAAAGCGATTAATATTTGCAGTGAAAGGTGTCGACGGTATTCTAAAGCGGCCTCCTGAATTGGCTGATGAAAGTGATTTGATTGAACGTTGGTCACCCAGTGTCGAGTATGGCGGTGTTCACAATAGCGAGATTGATGTTACAGGGGGAATTGGTCTAAAAGCAATAAGGGGTTCTGAAGTTGCAGCTAGTGGTGTTGACGTTTTTATTATCAATGGAGAAAAACCACAACGTTTGTTTGATGCCTGTAAGGGTATTTCAACCCGTGGCACTCAAATTTTTACTGAATAATGTAATATGATAGGGGAACTATTCATTTATCGAGTTCTCGTGCAATGTATGGTGATGACTTGACAGGATACCAAATAGATGATGTTCCGTCGGTAGAAATCGATACTGAGTTGCAACAGGTTTTGCAACAAAATTCAGCGGATGAAGAACAAATAACTTTGATGTCTGAAGCAGTTATTGCAGTTGATGAACTGGATAATGAAACAGGTATGGCTTCAAAGGTAGCAGCACATTACACAGCAGGACAATTACATCGTGCATTCAGTGTCCTGCTATTCAACCAAGAAAATAAGTTGTTGCTGCAAAAAAGAGCAAGTCACAAAGTCACATTTCCTAACGTTTGGGCAAATTCTTGTTGCTCTCATCCGCTTTACTCTGAAAGCGAACGAGACTTGACTGATGCAATGGGAGTAAAACGAGCAGCAATAAGAAAATTACACCAAGAATTAGGTATTGATCCAAATTCTATCTCAACAGATGATTTTCACTTTATCACCAAAATGATGTATTCTGCGAGGATGAATCATGAATGGATTGAAAGAGAAATTGACCATATTCTAATAATTAAGGCTGATGTGGAATTAAACATCAATGAGAATGAAGTTTCAGATGTAAAATGGGTTTCTGAAGAGGAACTTGAATCTATGCTGGTAAGCGAGGATTTGTCAGATGGAGAAATCGCTCCATGGTTTAGATGTATAGCATCAAGAATAATGACCGAAGAGTGGTGGTCAAGTCAAGGTGACTTGGCTAACATTTCCAAACTAAAAGATGATTTGATTCATGATATGGGTGATGTTTCACACATGCTAACCTATGCCACAGGTGCAGGTTTATCGACATCAATTAAGGAAGTTAAACCACTAGTAGAAAAGAGAATTTCCGACAGCCTGTGTGCTTCAAAGCACTCTAGGCTTTCTGATGCAATGATGCATTTGATTGAAGGTGGCGGAAAGCGCTTGAGGGCAACCCTTCCTTGGCTAGTTGGAAAAGCGGTTGGAGATTCCCATTCTGGTTTACTTGATATTGGTGCAGCAATCGAAATTGTGCATAATTTCACATTGGTACATGACGATATTATGGATGATGACGACACTCGTCGTGGACTCAATGCAGTTCACATTGAGTATGGGCTGCCAACCGCGATAAATGCCGGAGATGCAATGTTAGCCATTGCCTTTGAAAGATTAGTTGGGGCGAAGGGTCTAGACCACAAGGATGTCGGAGCGATGGTAAATCGTTTGGCTTGGATGGTCAGAAGAGTAAGTGAAGGCCAACAATTAGATATTGAGTTTGAAGATAGAATCGCTGTATCTGAAGAAGATTATTTTGAAATGATAGAAGGTAAAACAGCTGTGATGTTTTTGACTTGTGCTGAAGTAGGTTCTCGGATGGCTGGAGCAGATGATGAAACCATTCAATGTATGGCTGATTGGGGTCTGGCAGTAGGGCTCTGTTTCCAATTGATGGATGATTTAATCGATGTTCTTTCAGATTCCGATACCTTAGGTAAGCCTGCAGGTTCAGATTTAGCTCAAGGTAAAAGAACATTAATGGTAATTCATGCTCTTTCCCAAAGTGATTCTAGTGAATTAGACAATCTAAAGGCCGTATTAGGTAAAGGTGAAGATGCAACCCAAGAAGAAATAGATTTGGGCTTACTTGCCTTAAATAAAATCGGTTCAGTGGATTATGCTAGAGAGAAAGCCGAGATGTATCATTCTAAAGCCCATGCGTGTTTAGACCGTTTGCCCGATTCCCCCGCAATCTTAGCACTAAGAGAACTAACTGATTATCAGTTGAAACGGATTAGTTGATCAACTCAACCTTATCGCCAATATTGACATTGCCGGTTGACTTTACTGCTGCATACCATCTGGTGAAGTTAGTATTTTTGCGGTGAGATATTTTGGTAAATTCGCCATCGATAAATGAATTCCTAATCGTCTTACATGGCGGTGCATCTTGAGTAATTGTAATCTCTATCTCTCCAATCTTTAAACATGTACCAACTTCTATGGAACCTATCTCAATTCCTTCTATCAGGATATTTTCTCCTGTGCTACCTGGGTAAATGGGATGTCCATTGGATGATAATGAATCCAATATTTCTTGCTGAAACAAACAAATCGCTTTATTTTTACCGCCATGGTGTTTCTTGTCATCTTGGTCATCGCCCTGGCAACCATTAGTGCTAACACTAAGTGAATGAACTGGAGTTTTTGGAACCCCACCGCTAGAGATGTGTAAGCCAGTAACTTTGGCAGACATGTTGCTCAATCAGAATAGTATGATTCTGGATTTGGTTCGGGCTTAAGTCCTTTCCTAGTTCTTATTTCGCCGACAACTTTCTCAAATAATTGAGGTGGTAGTGGTTCAAATCCGAGGTTCTCAGTATTCCAAACCGCTCGTCCTTGTGATGCAGCTCGAATGTCGTTGGAGAAACCGAAGGTTTCAGCAATTGGAATAATTCCCACAACAGTTGTGACTTCTCCATCAGATGGCATATCTTCAATTATACCTCTTCTGTTAGTGACTTCTCTAGTGACTTGTCCAAGCCAGTCATTTGGTACAGAAACAAACGCCTTTTGCATTGGTTCTAGAATAATTGTTCGTGCTCGAACCATTGCACCCTTGATTCCGTTTCTTACGGCAGGAATGGTTTGAGCAGGTCCACGGTGAATCGCATCTTCGTGCAACTTTGCATCAACTAATCTTACCATCATACCCTGAACAGGTTCATCAGCAATAGGTCCTTTGACACATACTTCATTGAATGCTTCAATAATCAATTCACGTGTTTCGTGCAGGTTTTGAATACCTTTAGTGTCATTAACCAATACGTTAGTACCCTTGATTGCGTATATTTTACGCATCAAATCTTTGTCCATACCGTGTTCACCGAATTTGTTACCAACTTCTTTGGAATCTTTGTTTCGAACAGGTCCATCTCCTAAATCTCCAGCCTTCATTACCTCAACTACATTGACTGGTAGTGGTTCAATTTCAAAGTAAAATCTGTTGTGTCTGTTTGGTGATTTACCTTCGAATGGGCGTTTGTGATTATTGCCTTGAATACCTTCTCGGTAAACCACAATAGGTGGGCTCACACTGACCTTGATATTCTGTTCTTCTTCGATACGATAAACTGTAATCTCCAAGTGCAACTCACCCATTCCAGCAAGTAATGCTTCTCCAGTCTCTTGGTTTGTTGTTACTTGTAATGAAGCATCTGACTTAGCAAGTGATCTAAGGGCATCAATGAACTTTGGCAGGTCTTTCATACTCTTTGGCTCTACTGCAACTGTAACTACAGGGTCTGAGTAGTGACGAATGGCTTCAAATGGTGTGAAATCTTTGTCATGTGATAATGTGACACCAGCCGCGGCAGTTCTGATTCCAGTTAGCGCAGCAATATTACCTGCTACAACTTTGGGTACGGTGATTCTATCTCCGCCAACCATCATACTAACTTGTTGAACACGCTCTGGCTTGGAAGCGCCAATTGCATAAACTGACTCTCCTTGTGCTATTGCTCCAGAATAAATTCTTCCTACTGCAACTTCACCTGCGTGCGGGTCCATCCAGATTTTGGTAATCATCATGGCTAATTCGGCTTCAGGATCGCAGTTCATCATCGATTTACCAATTTCCGATTCGAGATCTCCAGTCCAAATATTTGGTACACGGTATGGTTGTGCTTCGACAGGTCCCGGTAACTTACTTACCGCCATGTCTAGAAGAACTTCGTGAACTGGTGCTTTTTCAGCAAGCGTCTTTTGGTCTTCGTTGTTACAGTATTCAAAAATCTCTTTGAAGGATATGTTTGATTTAGCCATGTATGGGAGAGTAATACCCCAGTTGTGGTAAGCAGATCCAAAAGCAACTGTGCCGTCACCAACTGAAACTTGCCAACTTTTCTTAAATTCCTCAGGGGCGAATTGCTTGATTAGATTGTTGACTTTCTTGATTGTCTCTGTAAATCTAGCCATCATGTCTTCAGGAGTTACTTGAAGTTCGTTGATAAGTCGGTCAACTTTATTGATGAAAAGTACCGGCTTTACTTTCTCTTTGAGTGCTTGCCTAACTACCGTTTCAGTCTGTGGCATTGGCCCCTCAACAGCACATGCTAGGATGAAACATCCATCAACAGCACGCATTGCTCTTGTAACGTCACCACCAAAGTCAACGTGACCTGGTGTATCAATTAGATTAATCAAGTAATCAGTACCTTCAACTTCGTGAACCATTGACGCAGAAGCTGCGTTGATGGTAATTCCACGGGCTGATTCCTGCTCGTCAAAATCCAAAACCCTTGCAGCACCAGCTAATTCTGATGACATCATTCCTGCACCTGCGATAAGGTTATCAGACAAAGTTGTCTTTCCGTGGTCAATGTGTGCAGCAATACATAGATTACGAATCTGAGGTAGTATATGCATAACTTCTGTTGCTTTCTTGATATTGTCTTCTTTTCGGCCCATGTGTTCACCACTTCTCGATGTACCGACCCACTAAAAAGGGGTTCTTAAGCAACTCGGATGTAGTTTAAGATTAATTCAACAGTTTAAGTGGTAAAACTGGCCCGAAAGTAACGTAATAACTGACGTAATCTGTCATGATAATAACACAAAGATAAACACTAAAGCAACGTAGATAATTGCTAGATGCTTTGAATCATCTAGCAGATGATGCGATTCTCTCTAACTCTTCTTTCTTAGAAACAGCATAAGAAGTAACGTCGCCTGCAGAGGCTTTGTTCAACTCGTTAATGATACAACTGGTTAATGTTCTCTTGGATTTGTGAGTTCCTTGTTGTGCACCCTTAGCTAGGTTTCTCAAGGCAACGTCAAGTCTTCTTGATGGTGACGAGTCTACAGCTTTCGGTTGTGATACAGCACCAAATTTGATTCTGGTAATTTCTTCCATTGGAGCCCCGTTACAGATCGCATCGACAAATGTTTGTAGTGGATTATTTCCTGATCTTTCTGCAATGTTGTCAAGAGCTGCCTCGAATGCTTTCATGGCTCCTTGTTTCTTACCGGTGTATGGACCAGTACGCATAAGTTTGTTGATATATCTTTCAACAACTGATAACTTAGCTTTTCCAAACCAAGCATTTGCGTGTCTGCCGCCGGTATGTGGGACGCCTACTGTCGTTAGGTTAATGTATGGTGCAAGACCTGGGTCTTTGCAAGTTACTGCAGAAGCATCCCACTTGCCAAAGACAAGGGTACCAATTCCTGCAATTGGTCTAATTTCTTCCTCTACTGGAGCGGTTTCTTCAACAATTTCTGTTTCTGACAATTAATCACCTCATCTAATTGGCTTCTCTTTTCTGCCACGTACCATTTCGTTCAGAGATACGCCGTTTACTTGAATCACTTTGTATCTGACTCCGGGGATGTCTCCGTAAGAACGACCCATGCGCCCACCGATACCTTCTACCATGACTTCATCGTGTTCATCAATGAAGTTAATTGCTCCATCTCCGGGAGCGAAGGCGGTAAGTTTGTTACCGTTTTTAATTAAAGAAATCTTAACCGCTTTTCTAATTCCAGAGTTAGGTTGTTTGGCTTCGATACCCACTTTTTCTATGACAATTCCCTTGGCTTGAGTAGAGCCTGCAAGTGGGTCGTGTTTCGCTCTGGACTTGAGCATACGCTTCTTGTATCTACGGTCAGACCAACGGAATTTTTGTCGGTCTTTTGCCATCTTTGCACCAGCGAATAATCCTCTACCCATCATATTCATCTCATTGAAGCAATTCGCCGACTTGAAGCCCCTATTTAACAACGACCCTTGCAATGCGAGTTTTCGATAGACTGATTATCATAATTCAAGCGTTATTTACTACCGTTTTACCACATTCAGTATGAAAGGTTAAGCCATTGGTTCCTTTGGGCATAATATGGCCTTCAGAGACCATCTTGCTGCGGCAGAACAAATATCAGAACCAATCAGCCTAATTCACGGCATGTGGGAATATTCTAGAAGCCGTAATAACCCTATGTTATTGTTTGAAAACATTTCTGAAACCCCCGGTCATAGAGCTGCAGTTAATTTGCTAACTCGGGAAAGATTATGCGCAGCGATCGGGATTACACCGGAAGCATATATCGACACATTGGCTTGGGCTATGGAAAATCCATCTACCCCGATACTAGTTGAACCATCCCAGTCTGAATGCTTTGAAAATCAACAAAGTCAAGTAAATCTGCTCGAGATTCCAATACCACATCATTGGCCACAAGACCGTGGGCGATATTCTTCTGCTAGTGTAATAATCGCTGAATATGACGGAATTAGAAATATGTCATTTCATCGACAATTCCTACGCGACGAAAATCACACAGTTGTTCGATTAGTACCTAGGCACCTAAGGACTATGATGACAACTGCAAGAGCAAATGGTGATGCGGTGAAGGTTGCAGTGGTAAATGCACCTGACCCGGTAGTACTACTTGCTGCAGCAATGTCGTTTGATGAAAATATCGATGAATTGACCATCGCTGCAGCATTGCATGAAAAACTATACAATAAGCCACTCAAACTTACAACTATGCCTAACGGCGTTGAGGTTCCAGCAGACTCAGAATACGTGTTTTGGGGCAATATTACTCTGGAAAACGATGACGAAGGTCCGTATGTTGATATTACTGGTACTGTTGATGATGTTAGGCAAGAACCGGTGATTGAGTATGAAGGTCTGGTTCATAGAAATAATCCTATCTTCCACGCACTTATTCCAGGTGAGGCTGAACACAAAACTTTGATGGGTCTGCCAAGATCTCCAACCATCAAAGATGCGGTTTCGAAAGTTTGTGAATGCCTGGATGTTCACATGACTGAAGGCGGCTGTGGGTGGCTTGCAGCGGTGGTGAAAATACGTAAAAATAATCCCGATGATGCACTGAAAGCCATTGAAGCAGCACTTGCTGGACATCGTAGCATGAAGATGGTGACAGTTGTGGATGAAGATATTGATATTGCTGACCCAGTTCGGGTTGAATGGGCAATGGTTACCAGGTGGCAACCTGACCGTGATACAGTCATTCTATCCAATCAAAAAGGTAGTTCTTTGGACCCCTCAAGATATGAGGATGGTACAACATCTAAAGTCGGATTTGATGCCACAATTGCTTTTGATGCTGATAAATCAGGATTTATGTCTGTACAATGAGGTGTTTAATTGGAAGGTGGCAGTAATGATCTGTTGCAACATCCAAGGCGTAACCTCGGAAACCGATACAGGTCGCAGGCTAGAAAATTTGCCAAACTAGCGTCATTAGATGAATCCAGATTTGATGACAACATCTCATGGGCCGAACAAAGTGCTCGTCAAGCAATATTGTATGACTTTACAGAAGAGGATAATTGGCGCTGTTTGGCAGATATTAAGGTGATTCTAGGGGATGCTGCTGGACTAAGTTCAGTGCTAGAAGATGTCTTTTTAATTCTTGGAAGAGATCCTGAGCAGGTGGACCAATTGACAGGAATAGATTTCTTAAAGTTAGGGCTTGAATTATTAGAGGCTGCCTTCGCTAGAGATCCACTCAACCCTGACATTTGGTGGGAACGGATTAACTCTAAAGAAGTGAAAACGGATAGTCTTGAATCATTTGTTGTAAGATGTGGTAGATTGGATTTTAGAGATCAGCGAGCTAATATCATATTTGGTCGTAGAATTGAGCGTATACGGGATTCTGGACAAATTGATTTATTCATTGCTTTAGCACGAAATCTTCTGGCTCACAGGCCGCAAAATCATGAACTATGGATGGAACTTGGTAGGCTATATGAACGAAGGAATGAAGCAGAAGAGGCTTGGATTTGTTATGACCATGTGCAGAACCTGCGACCCCATCAAACTCCCCGCGATGACTTCATGCAACGCCTGCATTCTCGAATGGATGGTGCTGATAAGCAACAGTGGACTAAACCTCCAGTCTCCAAGCGACAGGAATTTTTAGATCAAATGGTGGTATTAGCCGGTAGAGTTTCTGAACCTGGTTTAGATTATGTTGCTGATGATACTACAAAAGAAGTCATCAATAAAGATGAGCAAAAATTAATTCGATTAATTCAGCAGAGTAGTTTTTCAGAGGCTTTTTTTGTGGCCAGAAGACTTGTAGCATCTGGTGAAGAGTGGGCTCTTGAATACTTAGAGCAAGCAAAACAGGGGTTGGATTAGTATGCTTCCTGATTTTGTTTTAGCTTGGATTACATCATCTGTAGAGAATAAACCATCCTTGACAAATGGGGGCCACGTAGTATTTGTCAAACACCCTACTAGGGGTTGGGAAATACCTGGTGGCCATTTAGAGGCTGGAGAATCTCCTGAACAAGCTCTTCTTCGAGAGGTATTAGAAGAAACAGGTCTCCATGTATCCATTATCAAATGGAATAAAGAATATTATCAGAAAGGTTGGGTAGCAAGCGTGGTTACCATAGAAAAGCCACATCAACAATCTTGGCAGGTAGACGATTCAAAAGTCGAAGAAATTAGGTGGTGGGACTCAGTTCCTCCAGTCATCACTTGGACTGAACAAGAATTCATCGATTTAGATAACTGGAATTCTAATCGATGAGGGTTAGCACAGATAAGCGGTCTCCCCAAATTTTAGTATGACCGCTATCATCACTACAAACTTGAATCATGGCAGCTAATGTGGCGTCTTCCACTGCATCTGGTTCAGCAAATAATTCTGAAAATTGTTCTAACTTTGCCAAATTTTTAGCAATACTTACCATCGCACGTAAATCGGGTCTGTGCTCTCCTGAATTTGATTTTGGAAGGTTGTTAAAACACCAATTAAATACACCGTCAATATCTTTTGGATTTACCAATAATGTTGGCTCATCTTCCTCAACAGTTCTTGGTTTGGCATTATCAACTTGTAATTGCATACGTTCTGCAGATTCATCCATACTTTCTAGTGATAGTTCAATGAATAAGGTACCTGCTTCAATCGCCATGTTGGTTTGAAACGCTCGAATTGCGTGTTCATGGGCGTTCCATGCATGTCTGGCAGCATCAAACATATGGCCAAGAGAGGACCTTATCCTTGATGCACCTAATCTAGATATTGCGATTGTTTCTTGGGCGTGATCTCCATTTCTCGAGATTTCAGCATAAACATGTAATGCCATCAATGGAGCGCCTGTGGATAACAATAGTGCGGCTTTATTTAACAATGACAAATCATGGTCTCTGCTAGCCTTGGCAACGGATTTGAGGCGTAATTCTGCCCATTCAAGGTCATCCTTAGCCCCTTCAAAGTCACCATTTTCAAACCGAGTCAAACCTCTTTCCATTCTAAGTCGACCCTCTAATTTCAAATCACGCGTGTCAGGGTTTTTAGCAATAGATATTGCATCATTTATTGCCTGTTCAAGCATATTATCCCCGAGCATTCTTCTCCTAACTAGGCCAATAGTAGCTTGTTCAGCCGGACTTAATTGTTCATTTAGCATCTCAAATAATTCTGCAGCATCCAAGAATAATGCTGCTTCAGCGATCATCAACCATGATTCCAGTTTCATTTCAGTTTTCCATTCATTCAATGTTGAAAAATCAACTGGTCCTTGTTCTCGCCATCTAGAAATAAATTTACCTGGAGTGTTAGGTACATCAATTTGTGTCATTATAATTCACCATTCCTCTTTAACTTAGCTATGTGGGCAATGAAGGAACTTTCTGCAGTTATACGGTCAGTAGTTCCAGTCCAGCCGGCTGCACCGTCATGCCCACCACCTTCGCCACCTAGTTGATTGGCAATATCTTGCATGATTTTCCCTAAACTTAAGCCATCTGAGGTGGCGATTTTAGAGGCTCTTGCGGTAAGTCTTGTTTCACCATCCTTATTCCTACTAACCAAACTAATGTCTGGTCCTAGGCCAAGTAACAAAGAGGCTAGTCTTCCTTCTAAGGTTCCGCAGTAAGAATGAATAATGCTCCATTCACCAGAATTTGTTGATTTTGCTCTTTGCATACCTCTTAACAAACTACCTCGCTCACTCGAATTAATTTTGGAAGTTTCCAGCCATTCGACAAATTTTGCATAGTCGATATTTGAGCCATTAAGAATTAGTGAAGCGGTAGTGAAAGATTCTTTACTAGAATGCTTGAATCGTCCACTGTCGGTAATAAGTCCAGCCAGTAATAGCTTCCGAACAGGTTCAGTAAGGCTATCAGGAGAATGTTTTGATAAATAGTTGGCAACGATTTCAGTTGTTGCAGATACAGGTAACTTTACTGATAAGTCATTATCAGACAACAACCAATCATCAGTGACATGGTGATCTAATATGCATTTTGGAATGTGATCTGGTAAATCAATGCCGACTTGGTTTGGAGCTGCAGCATCAACGATTATGATGCCACCTAGATTTTTTGGCAAATCTGCCAATCCATTAGACAGTTTCCTAAATGGGGCAGCCAGTTCTTGACAAACCTTTTTCGAAACTCTCCCTAGGTGAAGTCCGCAAGCCATCATGTTAGGGTTTGATGCTGCGAGAGATATTGCAGAACCTACCGTGTCCATGTCCCCATTCATTCCAGTTAACACCGGTACTGCCCCACGTTTGCAAGCATTATCGATCCATTTGTGTAATTCAACCAGCTGGCTGGTTACATCGAGTTGGGATTCACTCAATTAGATCCCTCTAGAACCTTTTTTAGTTCTTCATATGAATTAACTAAATCAACTTCACGGGTTTGTAATCTTTCTAAATGCTCACTCAAGGTGCTTACATCTTTATTGAGGACTTCGATTAGTGATTGTCTATCTGCAACTTCAATCAATACTCCACCAAGTTGTTGATGGAGTGAAAGTTCTGCTGGTTGGTTAGTAACTGCTTCTGAGGTGGCTTTTAACTCCATAATTTGAGCATTTAGACTTGCCATTTGTTGTCGAACTGATTGAATTTCAGAGACCACTATCTGGAACTGTTCCATATCACTCATATGCTCACCATTTAGGCTCAAACGTTACTGGTTGATGAATCCTCGCTATGGTCCAATCCATCTAACACTGTCATTAAGGAATCAACTGCAATCAATCCACGTATTCTGGTATTCCACATAGCGCGTAAATCTTTTGCTTTATGTTCCATAATTTCGATAGAAAAAGATTTTTGTTTGTTAATTATCTCACAATCTGTGATCATGGCAGCCATGAGTGATGAGGTGTTTTCACTAGAAGTTGATTGAACTTCTAGAGTCAATTTCCATGTGGCGGACATGTAGGTCCTCCTGATTGATCATTCTTCTTCTGATTCTACAAGACTTCTTTCATAGTCCATTGCGGCTTGCTGAGCGATGAATGCCATATCAGCAGTAGTCGCACCTTCAACAGATCTTCTTAGAATTCTACTGTTAGCATCAGAGGCTCTGGTAAATGGTTCCCAAGCACCGCCGGCGAATGTGTAGTCGCATTTGTTACAATGCCAAATACCGACAGACTTTCTGGTGACTTTCTTGTATTGACAAACCGGGCAGGTATATTTCTTGCTTTTCTTGGCCATGGCAGAACCTGCGTTTCTTCTTACCGATACACCATATCTTGCGCCAAATTTGGCGGTTGCTCCTGCTTTTTGGGTTCTCTTAGCCAATCAGTTCGCCTCCTTTTCTGCTACGACTTTTCTTAGTTCCGCACACTTGGTCTGCGCTACTTTGAATATCTCTGCGAATTCTGCGGGCGTGAATACTCCTCTTAATCCCTTTTGTAGTGAATGAAGGTGTCCCTCATCGCCAATTGTGATGTGAATTCGCTCATCCCCGCCCAATTCTTCCTCTTCACAAGGGTCGTAAACATAGCGTCCACCGACTCTAGTAAATGATGCCATAATTGGAGTTCCGTTAACCGCAAGTGTGTAATCTTCGCCAACATCAAACCTCTCTGCTGGGACTACAGCAGTTCTAAGCGCTGCTATTGCTGCAAGTCCACACGCATCGAAAATATTACCACCGTCGGAAAGAACGTGAATGTCTATCATTACTCCCCAAACTTTCTCACCAGGAATGATGCACAGACTGTTCATGTCAATACATCCCGATTCTCTGATGCCTCTATCGACTACTCTACCCAGTTCTATTGATTGAGGTGATGGAGGTCCCGGTTCGTATTTTCTGTGAGCCACTGGTCTAAGTTCAGCCCCGCACATTAGGGAACCTTCTGCTGGTCGGTCAGGCCATGGTGTTCTGATTTCAAATTTGACACCTGCATAAACAACAGTCTTACCCATCGTTACTTTTGCTGATCCTTCAGCATTGTACAGGCAGTCTGTTTCTAAAGTAAAATCTCGGCCTTCAAACCTTTCTCGACCGTCAATCCTAGCATCTTGTTCTGCTAACCTTGCGACTTCTTGACGCAGTAGGTTCGGTACTAGTTGAGGCATTAGTTCTCACTCTCCTCATAACGTGCTTTTAGCGCATCGACCATAATCTCGTGAATTTCTCCAGCGGCCTTGAAATTGTATTCCATTGCAAGGTCATATTCCTCGGGTGATAAATCTCCATCCATTTGTAAGAATGCAATTTCTCCTGTGTTTGGTAAGATACCTACAGGAAGGTCTGCTTGTCCATAATTGTCTTCTGCTTTGTCCAAATCTAGTACAACAGTCCCTTCGATCTTACCAGAGGCTACTCCAACAATCATGTCACGCATTGGGATTCCAGCATCAGCAAGGGCCACAGATGCGGCGGTAATTCCAGCGCATCTGGTTCCAGCTTCAGCTGCCAAAATCTCGATTTCTACACGGATTTTGGCACGAGGATAGCGTTCTACTAAAACAACCGATTCTAGTGATTCAGCAGTAACCTTGGAAATTTCTCTGGATCTTCGATTAAATCCAGGTCTAATTCTGTCGCTGGTTGAAAATGGTGCCATGTTGTATCTGACATCAATAACAGCTCTATCTTGGCGTTGAATTTTTCTTGGGTGTGCTTCCATTGGTCCATAGACTGCTGCAACAGCAACATTTAGTCCATGAGTTACCATTGCAGAACCATCTGCCGCTGGTAAAATCCCCGCTTGGATTGAAACAGGTCGCATCTCATCGACCTTTCTTCCGTCTAATCTTAGTCCATCTTCTCGTAATAATTGTACATCTCCGTATCCGCCCATTAAGCATCACCTTTTTTATTGAATTTTTTCTCGTGTTTTTTCATTGCAGAATCAAATGAAGATTTATGTCCATGTTGTTTTGCAATATCTAGTGCTTCTCTTACCCAGTCAATGCCATTTTCATGCCCATCAACCCAAACTCTGCCGTTTTCGCCAACAATGATTCTACAATCGCTGGTCTCTTTCATACGGTCTAAGTTTGCATTTCCTTCACCACGGATTCGATCCAAGTGGTTTACTGGTACATCAATTACAGCACCTTGTGATAATCTTCTAAGTCCAACGCCTTTCATAGTTAATACTACATTATGGCATTCATCAACTTCCTGAACTCTAGCAAGAGAGCTGTCTCCAACATTCATGTGTTGTCTTGCTTGACCATATTCTACTTTCCATGGCGCTAGCGACATAGGGAGTAATCCTTGAAATGAACCGTTAATGTCCATAAACCATAGATTATTTCTAACCTCTGCAACATTGCCGATTATTAGATCTCCTGAACGGGGTATATATGGGCTGTTAATTGGGTCAACCGATATGGTTCCGTTATTTTCTCGGACCCAACCGAGTTTAGTTGCTATGATTTCGTCGTTGTGGACGATTGCGCCACTTCCGACACGCATCCCGGTCAATGACCCAATGGTCATTCCCGGGGTCACTAGGCGCTGCTCGGCGCCGCTAAGACCTTGGGACATTTCTTTCTCTCCGAACCGGCGACTGGCCAACCCATGATAAACTCAACCCTTAGCGAACGGTAATTGCAATCACATTTCTTTGACTTCAGTTTGCGAAGAGACTTTCATTATTTGGCCGATGATTTCACCCTTCATTCCAGCAGGTATTTCGATTACACAAGCCCATGTTCCGTCTTCTAGCCAACCATCTTTGACGTGATAACTACGCAGAACTCTCATTGCACTACCATATGCAGAACCGGGCACTTTGAAAGCCAGCCTCATTGTGTCAAAAGATAACGGGATTAGCACCTTTAATTTATCAACAGCATCTTTAATCTGTAGTTCCAACTTCTTAAACGGGTCTACTGAATAGCGAGATTCTTCTAATGCTAATTCAATTCTAGTAACAGGATGGGGACTTTTAGTTTTTGGATCAACAGCCTGGCTGTGAATGTGATGGATGATTTTCTGGCGCATTTTCTCAACAATTGCTTTGCGCTGATTAGTGGTTAATTGGATACTGCCTTTAGTTAGAATTGTCTTAGCAATTTCCAAAATATCTTGGGTGCCGAAGGTATTTTCGATTGCTTCCTCAGTAGGCCTTTCTCCACCTCTTGCGTCGTGGAATACCTCATCCATGGCCAGAAATTCATCGATATTTATTGAGTCCGGATCATTTTTGAAATCGTCAACCATTTCAGGGTCAACCAGTAACTCGTAGCGTTTGCCACCTTTTTCCATTCTTGCTAGCACTGAGTTATCTAAGCTGACCACACGTCTCCCTCATGTTATCCATGTGGAAGGTGCCCCTTCATCTTGACGGTCACTCTTCAAGTGGTTTTAGGCGGTCAATTTGCTTGTTGACATCATCTCTATCAAGGAATCTGTAGCCAGATGAATCAATCACTGCTACTTCTACCGCATCACGATTAAGTTCTGCATCATTGGCATTTCTCAGTGCTTCTAGGCCTAACTTCATAGCAGCATTAAGAGTTAAAGTCGGTTTCCAGTTCTTTTCGAAGTATTCGATTACTGTATTTCTTCCACTACCAATTGCCCCGGCGTGATACGATTGATATGCACCACTGGGATCTGTTTCAAACAAGTGAATTCCATTATCATCAACTCCACCGATTAGTAGTGCAGTACCAAATGGTCTTGAACCGCCATATTGGGTAAAGGACTGCTTAAAATCACAGATTTTCTTTACCAGGACATCGACAGGAACAGTGGCTCCGTAGGTAATTCTGTTGACTTGAGCCTCGACTCTTGAGCGAGCGACAAGTTGTCTTGCATCAGCCATTAGACCAGATGTGGCAACACCAACGTGGTTGTCTATTTTGAACATTTTTTCGATAGATTCTGGTATGATTAATCTGCTAATTATTCTCTTATCACAAACTAAAACTACACCATCTTTGAACTTGAGTCCTGCCGTAGTTGTACCACGTTTTACTGATTCTCTTGCGTATTCAACTTGGAATAATCTTCCGTCTGGGCTGAATGTTGTGATTCCATGATCATATCCTCTTCCACTTGGTTGCATCTTCTCACCTATCTATTCCTCGAGTCGACACTTTATGAGCATGAGGGTTACATAGCCCTGCGTCTAGTCGTAGTATTAACCCATTTTCTGCGACCCATATAACTCCTACGAATAGATAATCAATTTCATGAGTAGTTAGATTCTGGAATGTAATATGCGAGTAGCAATTCTTTCTTCAGGCGGTAAAGATTCTTCCGCTGCATGGTGGTGGTCGATATGCCGAGGATGGGAGGTTACTCATTTAGTGACAATGATTGTTGAAGGTGACGATTCAATGATGTTTCAAATCCCGGGAACAGAAATAGTCGGCCATCAAGCAAAATTATCTGCCACGACATGGCTTCCAATTAGAACTCAAGGAATAGAAGAATTAGAAGTCAAGGAATTAGAGCAGTCCCTCAGCAATTTGGCAATCGATGCCCTAGTATGCGGGGCTCTACGTTCAGATTATCAAAAAAGCCGAATAGAACGTATGTGTCATCGATTGGGAATTATTAGCTACACTCCTCTTTGGCATCAATCGTCACTGGGTCACATTACTGGATTAGTGGAACACGGTTTTGGAGTTGTTATTACAAGTGTTGCATGTGATGGATTAGATGAATCATGGTTAGGTGAAACCTTAACAAAACAATCTTTAGCTAGACTAATCGATTTGTCAGATAAGTTTCGGTTCAATGTTGATGGCGAAGGTGGTGAATATGAGACTTTAGTCGTACATGGTCCTCACTTTACCGGGTCAATACAACTCGAGGGTGAAAAGCGATGGCTGGGTCGCAGAGGCCATTTTAAGATTAATAAAATTTCGAACTCACTTGATGGCTTCTCTAGCTAATTGAACACATTCATCGACAATTTCCCCTGATACTCCGATATGATTCATTGGATCAAACATAGCTTCCAGTTCCTCTATGGAGAAGGCTGCGACTATTTCGGGTGTTCTGCTACAAATATCAATTAGTTCGATTTTTTTATCGACTGCTTCAAATGACGCAGATCTAAGTATTTCATGAGCCTCATCTCTTGGAATTCCATGTTCAACTAGTTCAATCATTACCTTTTCTGCCATAACAAGTCCACGCTGTGATTTGATGTTCTCCATACAACGCTCAGCATCAACCCACATATTCTTCAAAACATCAGTGGTTTTGGCCATGACGTCATCACATAAAGCAGAAGCATGGGATAGAGTAAATCTTTCACTAGATGAATTAGCCAAATCCCTTTCGTGCCATAGAAGGGCATTTTCATAAGTTGGTATTATCATTGAACGAACTATTCTCGCAAGTCCACTGGCATTTTCTGACTTTATGGGATTTTTCTTGTGAGCCATGGTTGATGAACCAACCTGCTTTTCAACATCAAATCCTTCACCAGCCTCAGCAATTTCAGAGCGCTGCAAGTTACGCACTTCTTGTAGTATCTTTTCACACGTTGTGGCCACATTGGCTAACCATGAGACATATTCCACATATCGGTCCCGTCCAACAACTTGGGTGGTTGCCAGTGGTACACCAAGCCCTAAATGGGTCATGATTAATTCTTGCAACTTTCTAGCATGCACACCTTGTGCTGCACCGGTTCCAACTGCCCCTAGGAATTTACCAACAGCAATTCTTGGGCTTCTTTCATCAAGTCTAATCAATTGTCTTCTTAATTCATCTAGCCATACTGCAGCTTTTAATCCAAAAGTAATGGGGACAGCCGCTTGACCATGGGTTCTACCTAGCATTACGGTATCTCTTTCTCGTTCTGCGACTTCAGCACAAATACTGATTAGACCACAAATTCTTGTTCGTAACATAACCATGCTGTCTCTCAGTTGAAGACCTACAGCAGTATCTACAATGTCATTGGAGGTAGCTCCTAAATGAATACACCAACCAGCATCACCTGCTGCTTCAGCCATAGCTTTAGTCAACGCCATAATATCGTGCCGAGTTTCTGCTTCGATTTCCGAGACGCGTTCTTTGGTAACTGAAGTTGAATTCGAGATAGCAGCAACAGCCTCATAGTCTTCTTTAGAAACTCTACCGAGTTGCATATGAGCCCAAATTAAGGCCCTCTCAACTTCTAATTGTCTTTCATGTCTTCCAAGTTCAGACCATATGTGTTTGAACTCTTGCGAACCGTACCGGTAATCTAGTGGGCAGAATGCCATGGTTAGGGGTCTTGGACAACATTCTATAACATTTCGATTAAAATCTTGATTAGATTCTCTCCGAAACACCACAACAACCGGTAAAAGTTATCCTATTGCAATAACTTGCCAAAATGTTGAAACCCTTGTTGATGAATTTAGTCTCAATGTCCGATAAGTCTGTCAATGTGGAGAGTAGAACATCCTCTCAGGATAAAAGATGGACAATAATGGCTGCATTGTTGGGTACTAATACAGCTGTCATGTTGTTTCAAGGAATTGAACAAGAGTCAAATCCAAAATTTATTCGAGAAATTGCTTTAGCAATAATCGCTGCCACTTTACCATTTCAAGGGATATATTTCCTTATCTATACATTTTTGATGGAAAATTCTGGCAAACTTAGCGAGGAAATGAAAGATCGATTAAACCGAGCATCGGCCGTTTGTCAATTAGTAGCTTACATATCGCTGATTGGTGTCTGTATGATGTGGTATAATATCTCTAATTATGTCGGAGTATTTTTCATTATATCATCACTGCTGGCAATAATTTTCATTCGAATTGCCATGAATCCAGCCAGCATTGAAGCGTCAAGAAAAATTGAATCAACTGAGTAATTTTAACGCTAATCCGGTAATAGTTGCTACGATAAGCAACAAGATCATCATAGTTAACGGTCCATATTGATTCTTATCATCCATGGCAGTTCCAAGGAATCCATCTCGAGATATTGCGTGTCCCAGACTATCAGCCTCTGCATATTCTCCTTGAGGTTTACGAGGAATTCTTTCTCCCTTCTTAACCACGTAACTAACTTCCTTTTTGGTCACTTTCTCGTCCTCAGGCATAGATGATGGTCGAGGGGGTAGGTCAATAGTATTTCCATCATTTAGCCAAAATAGTCATTCACTTTAGGCAACACACCCTGTTACATGCGATGGGATGCTGGTCACTCAGGTAATAGAATTCATTTAGCAATCGAGGGTAGTTGTGGCGGCACATCAGTTGGCCTACACATGGCTGCAGACGAGATAAATGATGGGAATAGAGTACTTTGGGTGGGTCTTGAAATGCCAAATCCTAAACGTTTTCCGCAATTATTCGCTCACCTATCACCAGTTGCGTCCTCAAAATTTCATGCTATGATGATGTCTGGGACTCTTGATAAGGCAGTTGATGCAGTAATTTCTGCTGCCAATAATTTACCATCTGTTTCATTAATAATTTTGGATGATTGGTGTGATAACAGTGGTAAAATTAGTAAAAAAGACCTAGATGAAATACAACGTTGTTCAGATAATGTCAGTAAAGAAATAAAGATAATTTTGATTAGTAAAGGCACAGTTGACGCTAGTGGTAAAAGAATTGGCGCCATTTTTGCCAGAAGTGAAAATCATTTCAAAGAGAATAATTTTGAAATCTGGACTTTGTCTAAAAGTCAAGAAGGTCACTATAGAGACCTATCTATTGATGACAAGGTGACTAAATTGAGGATTGTGGATGAAGGCATGGAGTTAGTTGCTTAATCATCCATTTCGCCTAATAATTCAGCCATTTCTTCTAATGCATCATCATCAGGTTCCTCAAATGCAGTCGGGTCTTTAGCAGCACCACCCATCTCATCTGAACCTGCAACTTTTGGAGCATTTCCCTCCACCGATGATTTGCGATTATGTCTTGCCTGATTTATTATGAAGTAAACCATGACCAAAAATGAAATAATGAATATGAAGTAAGCAATATTCTTGGTAGTTGATTCATCAACCATGTCGTTACTAAGAGGGTTCGATTATTGTACCTTGCCCTAGTGATAATTTATTTCCTTCAATTCCAGTCTAACGGTTTAGACAAATGTCTTCTAGCATCATTAGGTGGCTGAACCCAGTTGTCAAAAGGAGGATTACGTTTAATTTCCAACCACAATACTTCTGAGGTTCTACGACATTTGGGACACCTTACTGGTTGACTTTTCCCCATTGATTTCATAGTTACTTGGCAATCATCGCATAATGGGCGTTGGCTAGTAGATTTTGCTTTAACAACACGTAGTTTTTCTAAATGAACAGATCCATCATTCGCTTTTAATCCGTTAAATTCTATTAAATCTCCCTCTTGTAACCACTGGGATAGAAGTTTAACCTTTCCAGATTCTCCAAAGGCTAACAACTTCCCATGATGTTTTGTTTCAATTACTACTGTGCCTCTTTTTAGAATATTAATGCTGGTAACAATTCCAGTCTTATTTTCCGTTAAGTGATCATCTGTAGCTTGGTTAGTTTTGAAAATTATGTACCCTTCGGCTTGTTCTGTTTTGGTAGCAGAAAGTAAAATGTCACAGTTCTTTTCTGCAGCAGAATGTGTTTTCGCTCTTAATCCAAATAACACAGGACAGTTACCCCTAGGAGCGATTAAAATATTATTTGACCGCATATCTCTAGACATAAATGTCTCTGGGTCACTGTCAACAAGCTCTAGAGCAGACATATCAATATCTCGCTTTTTCCGATTGATAATAAATTTGTTTTCACGCCAAGATATTGCTTCAAATGTGTGCTTTACTCCAGGCCATGTTACTGCTGCAGAAGCACCAATTATTCCATGTCCACCCCATGAGAAGTCTGCCTTTGGCACTTCATTTATTGTTACTTCTCTAGTGACCGCAGACCAATAAAAGTCATCTTGTGGCTGAGTATTATACCACACCATGCCAGGGTCTGCCGGATACTGTTTTCTTTCATAGTCTTTCGAAATTGATATTTGGTCCTTGAGTGGTAGTATTTTTTCGTTCCACCAGTTGTTCAAAAATAATATCAATTCATCTTCATTACTTTCGGTCAAAATTTCAATTGCTACTGCGGCATTACCGCGAGTTCGTTGTGCTGCAAATGGCCATAATCTGACTAGTCGCGGGTTTTGGTAGGCGTACTTTGTTGGTAAATCACATATCAATTGATACAATGTATGTGTTGTGCAACCGCCGTTGATGTGGTCTGTATCATCAATTCCTAGCCAGCCCATATTATCACCTTACAGGTTGGAAAACATCTCCAGTGTCCAATGGGTTTAGCAATCTGTCTTTTGCTTCAATAATTCCAATATCTGCTCTCACTCGAAATAGTCTGGTCCCAAAACCCCAACCTGCTCCTAAGTCACTTTTCCTATCGCCAACCATAATGTCAAGGGCGTTAACTGGTTTTGGCTTATCTTTCCACCAATTAATGTTTGTTGCCGCCTTGGGAATGGGTACGTTTTTGTTCAATGTTAACGGTAATAATAGATTGCCACGTAAGACTTGGTCGCCTAAATACAACAATCCTGGCATTGGTTTACGGCATGAGCAGCGGTCAAATTGCCGATGTGGGCAGGTTACAATTAGATCGACAAATGCATCGCAGTCAATTGATAGCATATTTCTAACTAACTCATTATGAATTTCATGGAGTCTATCTTCATCCCATAGTTCTCTAAATATAGCTGACTGGTTGGTGACTATACATATCTTGAAACCTAATCTTTTGAGATCGCCAATTGTTTCTGCTGCCCCGTCTAAAAGAATTAATTCCTCTGGATTGTTGATATAATTAGGGCTACCAATGTTGAGTACACCATCTCTATCGACAAATGCGATAGCGCCATTTGGTTCTACACCTTCTGGCCACCTGTTGGGATATACCTCCACTACCGCTCCCAACATGTCTACCCCTGGGTAATTATGTTGATGTTATTTTGCATTCAATGCAAGTTTTCAAATCGACTGAGTCTGTGGGCCTAGCATGGAGGCTCAATCATTAGTGGCACTGATTGGAGCAATTGGCTTGGTCTCCCTAGCACTCTCATGGCACTTTAGAGGCGGTAATTCAGTAAGACTGGCGCAATTAGGATGGATCTTTGTTGGTATTTATTTCTTCTTTGGTGCATGGAAGTACCAAGAAAAAGGCGATCTATTACTCACAATGATGAGTTTGATCGCTTTGCCCTTAACTATCGGGTTAGCCTACTGGGAGTCTAATACTGCTGATAAAAAGTCAAGAAGTGCCCTAAATTGGGCTAGAGGTGCAATGGCTTATGCTGGTGGGCCTTATTTGTTAATTTCACACATTCCTTGGTTGAATGTGTTGGCAATTTGGTTCGTTGCATCCCAAGTCTCGCTATTCTATCGATTATCAGGTACGGGCGATATCGAACTTGGTGAAACATGGGTTGAAACTACCTCTGGAAAGGTTACTTGGGATGAATGGGATGGGAACCGATGGTTTAGTGCTGAAACTATTGGTGAGTTTCCATTTCAGACTGAACTTGTGATGGCAGATGGTTCATTTATTGGAATAAATTTCGTGCTAGCCTGCACTGCTCTACAATCGATGGTTATATTCATTGGAGCCATTTCTGTTTTAGACCTTGGATGGAAACGCCGAGTCCGTGCAATCTTGTTTACTATTCCAGTAATTCACATTTTGAATGTGTTTAGAAATGTAGGTCTAATTTGGATGCATCAAACCTACACTGCATGGTCATTTTATGGGATGAACGTATTTGAATTTGGCCATAATTATGCATCAAGATTCGTATCACTATTCGCCATGTTTTTCATGGCTCTGATTATGTTTGAGATTTTACCAGAACTACATCGGCACATAGTCAGACTTCTCAAACCACTTGGCATAATGCAGCCAAACAAGAAAAAAATCTAATTCTTAGACCATGGTTGGGTTGAGTCTTTTCTTTGCCACTTGTTGCCAGTCCCTATTGGGTACTCTAATACTTCCATACCATTTGAATCAATCATTCCTAACAATTGGTTTGGAGGTGCTGAGGGTTCAGCAATTAATTGTTCGAATAAATTTTCTTCAACAACAATGCTTGGTTGTGTTTCTATTAACTTATTATCGGGTTGATTAATTTGAGCATAATCTAGGTTTTGCTTAGGCAACTCTGGAGTTTCCTTGAATATCTCTTGGTCATTATTTTCCATTTGCATCATTCGATCAGACATGTCAAATTGTTGCTCAGAATCCCAAGTAATTGCATTATCCTTGTTGCGTGAATTTCTTGAGACTAAGACTAGCATTGCTAGCAAACCAATAGCCATAATCGCTCCAGCAGAATAAATCAAATCATTGGCAACACTAGGCGCTAAATCGGCATTATCTCCAACACCATCACCATCAGAATCTTTGGATTCATCTGGGTCATTAGGGAACAAGTCATCAACATCTGGAACTCCATCACCATCACCATCAAAGGCATCGAATGTTGTTGAGCACAGGAGTGCTAAAATTTCTATTTCTGATTGGGAAATACGTAAGTTAGAGTCGGTATCCGTATCAAAGAAATTAAATTCATTTTCATAAACTTGAGATGATAATATTTCGATACTTACTTCACTATTATCTGGAGACAACTGATTAAAAATTAGCTCTATTTCATTGTCACAATTACAAGACATTTGTAAAACTTCGGCATATTCTACCTCGGAATCTTGGTTTAAGTCTAGTTCGGAAAATTGTAACGATTGACCATTTATTACTACTGTTTTTGCTTCAGCTTCACTCAATAGACCATCTCCATCGATATCTTTACTTGTCATTTCCTTAGTTGCTACGTCTCGACAATTCTCGTTTACCACCGGTTCTGTTGGCTCGTCTATAGGATCGATAAATTCCGAGTAAACCCATGAAGCAATTATACTCACTTCGCTGATATCTTCCAAGGAATTTAGGGTAATTTCAAATCTGCCATTAGCCGGTAAGTTGACAAATATTTGTTGTTCTGTACCGTCACCATTTGAGGTTATGGAAACTTGTTCTGCTACGGGGTCAGCGCCAGGTCTCTGTCTGCCAGATTCACCAAACCCATCCTCAAAGAAATCAAAGAAATCATCAAATCCAAAATCAATAACGTTGCCAGTGGCTTCCAATTGTAAACTTCCACTTCCACCATATGTTGAAATGGATAAGTAATCGCCTGGCTTTTCTAAATCTACGAAGAAATTCAGTGACTCACCAGCGGGTGCTTCAATGCCTGAAACTTCGTCTCCGTTGAATAATTGTATTGGAGTTCCGTCGTATTGCCAAACATATCTGTCTTCAAATGAAGCTGTTATTTTCACTTCACCAAAGACCATATCAGTCTCTAACAGAATGTACCACATTCCTGGTGTCGGGTCATTAAATCCGATCTTATCACCAGCTCCTGGACTGTTGCTGTTGTGGGTAAAATCAGAATAAGTAGGTGCTTGGGCCAGTTTCATGAATAAAGAGGCTTCACCAAAACCGGGATTAAGGTCAACTTCAAGACGTTCTGTACCTTGAGGGACGTTTATCTTGAAGTATTGCAATAATCCGTCATATCCACTTAGCGGACCATAGGAGACTCCAGGTGTCAGTTCTATTGCATCTTCTGGTTCGATATTTTCTGGTTCATAAGTCATGCTTGCTGCTATAGTGAAGTCGTTTGCTCTGCCAAATGTATATGCTGCGACGTAATATATGCCTGGTTCTAAATCATACAATGTCACTATATGTTCATTGCCAGGTCCGCCATCCCAAGCAGATTTTTGCGCTTCCATACCTATCTCTTCATCATCAAAAAACGGCTCTTCAAATCCAAAGAAAACTCCAAACGGGTCAGGTACAGTTCCCCAAGAAATTGCTAAATCTACATTGCCATTACCGTTGTAAGTCTTGACAGATAGAGTAGACAAATGTTCTGTAACATCGACATAGTAATACAGTATTCGTTCTTCTTGAGGGGTGCCTCTACCGCCTTCAATAGTCTGGTCAGTAACCGGGATGCCGTTAATTAGTTCAGTCATTTCATCAAGTTCTGGTGGAGGGTCGGCAACCTCCATGTAAGAATAGATAACTAAATTGTCAATATCTTGATTGGGCACTATCACCATCCAAAGTATTCCTTCATCTGGCCAAGACCATTGTTCAAACATAAATCCCCATTCCATAGTTGCATGACGATCGTGGTTCCATGAATTTGGGATATATCCATGCCCAAAATAAGCATCGAATGTTTCTTCTTCGTTCCAGAAGAAGTCCTCAAATTCTTGGTATCCATCAATCATTAGACTACTAGTTAGTGGTCCAATTTCGATGAAAAATAGTAATTGGTCACCCTCTTGTCCAGAAATGCCGCTCAATTCTTGTTCGCTGAATAGTTCTACTGCTTGAGCCACAATAGTCCCATCAGGCATAACCCATGATGCACCATCAATTTCACCAGTTCTATTTTCATGCAAGTCACTAGTTAAACTTCCTTCTCCTTCCGGGAACTGCCAAGAAGTCGACTCGGTAGAGTTACTTATTGTCACATTATCAATCATGCCAGTGAAGTAATTACAATCACAACCAGCACCCATTTTGCCGATGAATAATTCATCACATTCTGCTCCAGATTGGTAACAATCATTAGATCCAAAATCCCCCTGTGGAATGTTGGTATCCTCAATAGGAATAAGCCCAGCAGGCTCGCCATTTATGAAAAATTCACCATATGTTCCTGCTTCTATTATGACACTCACATGAGTCCATTCATCGCTATTTATGCTGACATTAGAAGTCGGGTGACGAGAAATTGAATATTCACTTGAATATCCTAAATTGCCATTATTGATGTAGAGACCCCAGCCATAATCTCCTAGCATAGTGATGAAATTTAATCCAGATGTATCCGCCATGTTTACCATTGCTGAAATCTCAATAACTTCTGAGTAATTTGGTAACTCTTCATCAATGACAATTTTATCATCAATTCCATCAAACCTAAGGGCATAATCTGCACCTGGACCAACTTCTACAACACCATATACCGGAAAGTACTGAGGGTCGTTTTCTAAGTCGTTCCAATAGCCGGGCATGATGTTACCCATGTTGGTACTTGCAATGTGGACATAATCTTCCTCTCCATTAGCGGAGGGTTGCTCGGCTCCCCAGTTTCGATACAAGAAAGGAGTTCCATCATGCCAACGATAGTCTCCTTCGGAATTATAGTCTGACAGACCTATCCACAAATGTCTCGAAAGGTTATCAAAATTAGCAAATGTTTCCATTAACCATTGATTTTCTTGCTGATCATCTACGGTTACTAAGAACCCATCTAGACCTAAAGCGACTTGTGCAGATTCACTCCAAGACGCTTCGCTTAGTAGGTGATATGTATTGTTGTTAAAGGGGTTTATCGCAGTGTATAAAACTTCAATGTCTGATACATCTTCTGCCTCAACATTAGTAGATAGCAATGGGGCAGAAAGTGAAATCAGGAAAATACTGACTATAATGAGTGATTTCTTATATTGGTTCATGCTATCGTTTCTGTCATGCATCGGCCCCATTAAAAACTAGTGGTTACATGATTTTACTTTTAGCGCTTCATTTTTTTGCCACCAATTCTTAGTTCGGTCTCAAGTGGCATTTGATGCTCCCAAGCAAATTCTTTGACTATTCTCCAACCTTTTTCTGAACCTTCATAATCTTTAACTTCGATTATTTTGTTTCTTGTATTAGCTTTGAAAGCCGCTACTGGCTCTGCATTTTTGAAAACTAAGTAAGCAGAACCAAAGCCAAACCGTTCTTTCATTACATCAGCGAAATATGGTGCTATTGGATCACTTGGTGGCAAAACGAAATCTCTTATTGGTTTGATATCTTTGGCTTCTTCAAGTAATTCTTTTCGACCCCAACAGACTTCATGCAAATCCTCAATCAAAAATCCTTTAATGAGTGTTTCATCTTGTTCAAATTCGTTTAACACTGATTTGATTTCTTCAGGCTTAAATGGCGTTCCTGCTAATCTCATGAATTGTTTAAGGGTAATAATTGGGTAATCTGTTACCATTTTCCTTAGATATTCTTTTCTAAGTTCCACCCTGTCTAATGATTGGTTGGGTTTAACAGTTCTAAAGCCCCCTCTAAAGTCTTGAACGATATGTCCAGTCCTAATCAGTGGTTGAACTAATTTACGGAATTCAGACTGAGACAAAGCATGTCTTTCTTTGAAAATATTTGGGTCAGAATTTGTAGAGAAAAAGTCGACTATGTCAAGTAGATCTTCATCGGCAGGTTCCCCTCGAATAACTTGGAGATCCTGAAAGTGTTCGTACGTAGCCCAAACTTGATGACCTCTTAGATTGACTCCTTGGTGTAATCTGTTAGCACTAGCCATACTCTTAATATCAGCACGATAAACTTCACAGCGTCCCCTCAATGCAAAATCATCTCTTACCTCAGGGATCTTTTTCATAGCAATTACTTCATTTTCTAATCGTGTATTTTGATGAAGGAAATGACGATGGAAAAGTGCTCTTTCTGCAATCTCTCTTGGCTGTGGATCAACGATTCCGCCACGAATCATTCGCTCCCCAGTGAGTTTAAAACCAATATTTTCGAAATGTATCCTAGTTTCAGGTTCTAGTTGAGATACAGGCTCACTGTTGAAGTTCGTTAATACTGCGACATCGACTAATTGGTCTGAATGGTTATCCAGTAACACAGAGAAAGCTTCACAAAATTCTTCGGTATATGCGTTAGGTATTTGTAAGTCTTTGACCTCAAGGTAATCATTTACTTTGAACATTAATACCTTGCCAATAGGGTCGACTCCTTTGAAAACAGGAAGATACCAACCACGGTCTAAAATACTTCGAACTTCCCAAATGAATCTAGATACATATGGGTCTGATTGCGTCAAAATTCTCAATTTACCGTCTTCTCTGCTAGCCCTACTTAGCTTATCTACCTCGTCAGGCATACAATAGAATGCTTCAGGTTCAGGTACCAACGATACAACCTTAGCAATCCTGCCAGATTTCTCTAAATTCATCAAGGCAATAGTCAAGTCTTCGTAGGACCTGGTGACAAAAAATCGCAATGTATGTGATTTAATTGGTCCTAATCTTTTCACCACATCAACCAATGAATCTTCGAAACTCATAGGCTCATAGACGCCCAATACGCGATGGAATAATGATAATTTTCTTCGCCTTCCAACAACATCTTCAAATTGTTTTACCACTAACATTTGGCGTTCTAAATTATCCAAAGCCCTTTTCAAATCCCTATGCAGTGATTTAAAATCATCACCTTTAGGGAAATCTTGCATAATTTCCTGTCGAGTAACATTTATTCCAGGCGGTATTTTTTGTAATAACTGTTCCTCCATAGCACCTATCCAAGGTTCAGGTTTTAATCCAAGAAGCATAGGGATATTCTTTCTCGTGGTATAACCAATCCGATTATGAAGTAATCTTCCCATGATTACATCTGAATCCATTTGAAGGTCTTTCCAATCTTTGAATCTGAACTGTCCTACTCGGTACATTAATTCCTGTTGCTTTTGGAATATTACATGTGAATCAAATGCCGAAAAACCATCAGCATACTGGGCGAATGATTTATCAAAAACCATATTTTGTACCCACCGATATTCGACAACTTCTTCCTCACCGCCCGTTAGCCTATGTTCATCAATTTTCAAGATGTATTCAGCATCATCGGTTTGTTTGTAAAAGCCTACTGATATTACATTTCTTGATTCAAGTTCGAGTAAAATACGATCGACTAATGTCTTTGAGAATGGCAACCGTTGTTCAATCTCATCTGCCATCTTAGGTCCTTCACTACCTAACATTTCGATTATTTTAACACGCATAGCAACGTGTGGATCGCTTACTTTCATATCTTTCCATTTTGTTGGTTTTAAACCATCATATTCAGTTGCAATCTGGTATTGTAAACCATCAACGTGTAATTCTCTGAGATCCTTGGCATCTTTACCACCGTTAGAAGCGAGGCATCCCAAGGTACCATGAATCTCTGCCATGTAAGGAGTAAACCATTTTTCATCTAACTCAGGAGAACCAGTATTTTTGATTTTGACGATATCGCCATTCTGACATAGATGTTCTACCCAACCGCGTAGAATTTCAATATCAATATTCTGAAGTTTTTCTTTGTATAGTGGATTCTTGAATGATTTATCTAGACCCCCTCCTTGAGACATTAATTTCAGTAATTCTGCGGGATTTTTCGGAATTGGGGCCTTATTTAGGTAGTAATTCGCTAATTCTTGAGCAGATAGTTCAGTTGCCAGAGATCTTGTTCCAAGTAATCTCGCCAATATTGTGGGATCAATATCCTTGACCAAGAACGCTCTAGTTTTCATCGACATTAAATCTTCAAAGGCCGACATAAACAACGACATACCCAGTCTTGAAGGGATAGTCATTTTTTGATGAACAATCCTTGCTTTTCCTTGAACACATAGACTCAAGAAATCATTCAAACTATTGAGGTCTATGTCCCCAAACATGATTTCATTTTTTGCCTCTCGCATCAATAAACTGTCTTCAATAGTTCTATGTTTATTCAGCAACAAATCTGCTTTTTGTTGGAATTGCTGAGGGCTTATTTCTTCAGCACCAATTCTCTTTGGAATTATTAGCGAACGCCCTGCAACTTCTTTGAATCTCTTAGAAAATATCTGAGTGCTAATGATGTATCTTTCAATAACTTCAATATGATTTTGGTTTTTGAAAGAGTCATACATCTCTCGTGGTTCGATTTCCTGCGATGTTCTAAGCAATAATCCATTCTCATCGAATGACATTTCGATAACGCTGATTCCTTTGGTTTCAGCAAGACCTGCCAAGAAATAACCAAGTGCAGTATTGAATCCTCTTCCTCGACATGTGGTAATCATATAGGTTGGATGCCCACTGCTGATTATTTGTTCAACTAATATTCTGTTGGGGTCGGGTACTTGGAAAGAGTCAATTGAATGTTCCTCCAAATGTCGAGCAATCGCATTAGCCACAATATTTGACAAACCATAAGCATCGCATAGTATCATTCTTGGATCAATTTCCTTTCTAAGTGCCACAATACAGTGACCAATAAGGTCTAGTAAAGCGCTGGATAATTCTCTTGAACGAGATCTCGCTTCCCCAGACCATGATGGTACAGTAGGGCGGTATCCTGTAACTGCCGTCACGTTCACTCTTGTGCCTTGAATATTGGTGACTCGATAGGTTGAACCACCAAGTAGGATTACATCACCGCCACGAAGATTTGACACGAATGAACCACTTAGTTTTCCAAGTACAGAACCTTCAGCATTTAGCACTAGGTATGAATTATCTGGGGCAATTGTACCGATATTGGTGTAGTAAATCATTCTTGAATAACCACGTTTTCCATAGATGTTTTCTTCCCAATCTACCCACACTCGTCTTTCTTCTTCAAGCATGTCGAGAACTTCAATAAAATCATCATATTCGAAATTTCTGTAGGACCATGCATTAACTATGACTTCATATGCTTCATCTATGTCTAATTGATTGATAATAACCAGTCCAATCATAAACTGGGCAACTACATCAAGGCTATTTTCCGGGAAATGTAATATGTCCATTTCACCCTTTTGAATTGCAGATTGTAATGCTGCAAGTTCGAGTAAATCGTCAACGCTAGTCGGCAAGAATCTCGCTCTTGGAATTCCTCCAACATGGTGACCTGCACGACCGATTCTTTGTAATGCAGTAGCGATATCACCTGGGCTACCAACTTGTATTACCAAATCAACAGAACCAATGTCGATTCCCATTTCCAATGATGAGGATGTGACAACTGCTCGTAAATGACCATGTTTGAGCTTCCTCTCCACATCAAGTCGTATTTTCTTATCCATTGACCCGTGGTGTCCTGCAATTAATTCACCAAGATGTGGTCTTAACCTTTGAACTAAGGTTTCTGTCATTTTTCTAGTATTGGCAAAAACTAATGTTGTGGTGTGGGCAGATATTAAATCAGCCATTACATCAATATTTTTCTCGAGTACTTTCATTACTGACAAATCACTAAATCTATTATCGGGAATTATTATGTCTAAATCTAGTTCTCGTGATCCAGATACTTTAGCTATGCTAACTTTACTTTCACCACTTCTTGATTCTCTATCATCACTAGAGACAAGATATTCAGCAACTTTTTCTAAAGGTTCCATGGTTGCTGAAATACCAATTCTCTGCACTGGCGTTTTTAGTAACGTATCTAAATAAGACAATGTAAGTCCAAGATGTACTCCTCTTTTAGTGGGTACTAAAGAGTGAAGTTCGTCAATAATAATGTATTCCAGTTCACTAACAATGGGTTGAAATCGAGGGGATGTAATTGCTATGGCTAAACTTTCAGGAGTGGTTATCAAAATATGCGGTGGATGTTTTAACATCCTTTGCCTTTCAGATTGCGGCGTGTCTCCCGTTCTCAATCCAACTTTGATTTCTTGGGCACGGTCTGGTAAATATCGTTCAGAAATTTCAGTAAGCGGTCCAATCAAATTTCTCTGGATGTCATTGGCCAAGGCTTTAATGGGGGAAATATATGCACAGTGAACCTTTTTCTCCAATTTCCCATCAAGTGCTAGTCTAACTAATTTATCGATGATTGTCAAAAATGCTGTTAGAGTTTTACCTGAACCAGTTGGTGAGCAAAGTAGTAAGTGTTTTCTCTCCAATATCGCTGGGATAGCTAATTTCTGAGGCCTAGTAAAATCAGGAAATTTGTCCTTGAACCAGTTTCTCACCGGAGGGCACAACATTTCTAGTAAACTCTCAGTATTCTGAGGATTATCTAGATATTCAATGTCAACCATTTTATTTGCACTATCCCAGTGATTCACAGTGAATGCAACAACTACTTGAAAACTTCGCCTTTAATTATTGAATTTCATGCGGCAGTATGGCCAATCATTGTCGTGGATTAAAAGATGAAAAACATTCTACGACAGGTCACTGCTCGCCATACAATGGCTTTGGTCAATCTGTTAAAGAATAAGTCTAGTAATTTGTCAGGCATCCTAAACATTATACTACCAATCTTAAATGAACGCTTTGAATTTTTCATGACTTTACCCATTTGTTTTTTCCAAATCTTTTCATAATTAGTCAACTCGACATCATTAGTAATATGTTCGGCAATTACCTGGCCAGCGATTCTTCCACCAATCATGGCAATGGTGATTCCAGCACCGTTAGATGGTAGTACCATTCCAGCTGAATCTCCAACTAAGAGATAATTACCTTTGACAAATGTTTTGATAGTTCCTGACATTGGTAGGGCACCGGCACCTTTGAAAGTAGTTTCACCATCATATTGGTCAATAAAATTTGCCGCATATTTGTTGAAAGGAACTCCTTTGGCAAAACTCTTTTGAATCCCTATGCCAATATTTGCGCCAGAAGACTTTGGGAACATCCAAGCATATCCGCCAGGAGCCATTGAGCCGAAGTGTAACTCAACAGCATCGCCATAGTCGCCATCTTTCAACTGGAATTTGACAGGTATATTTATTGATTTTTCCGACCAAAACTTTCTCCTTACAGGATCTTTATGCCCTCCTGCTCCAACAATTACCTTTGCTGTGATAGAATCTCCATTCCTTAAAGTAACAGTATTCTTTTCAATCTCTTTAACATACGAATTTACTAAATATTTAGCCCCTGCTTGTTTGGCCATTAACACTAATTGTTCATCATGTGCTACGCGGTTTAGAATAAGTCCTTCAAAATTATAGGACAAGGATTTCCCTGATGGTGTGATAATATTCATGGTGTCACATCTACGAGATATTGCGTGTTCTGGAGTTTGGAATAAATCATCCATATCGGGAACATCTGGGCATAATCTACGCATTTCATCATTGGTTGGAACTAATTCGCCGCATTGTAGTGGGGTGCCAATTGAACTACGGGCATCTAAAACTAATACACTTATTCCAGCTTTTGCTGCATATCGTGCTACGGTACTACCTGCAGGACCTCCTCCAATTACGATTACGTCATAATCATAACTTTGTCCCATGCTATTGCGTGCGCCTTGGTATTCTTAACCATGCGTATTGGTACATATTACTGGTTAAACAACGGTCAATTTCAAAGGTATGACTATCTACGCGTGGTTGGGGTTGAACATGTCTAATGAAGTTAATAGCAGACTGGAACGGATGTCTGGTATGCTTAAGAGAAGAGGATTTATTCTACCGGCTTTCGAGATTCACGGTGGAGCTAAGGGTCTTTACGACTTTGGCCCAAATGGTGGAAGATTAAAAAATCGAGTCAATCAACTATGGTTAGAACATTGGACATCTTTGGGTAACATAGTGGAAATATCATCTCCAACAATAACTCCATACGAAGTATTGGAAGCAAGCGGACACGTAGGGGAATTCTCTGATTTCATGACTACATGCCTTGCTTGTCAAGAAGTGAGCAGGGCTGACACATTGTTAGAACCAGACCATCCTAACCCGGATTCTTTGAGTTCTGATGAACTGGATACATTATTGGAAAAAATCCAGCCACCATGCCCAAGTTGTTCTACTAGCAAATGGAGTAAAGTAGTCGCACAAAATTTGATGTTCAATACCACAATTGGGGCAGGAAACTCAGGACGACCAGGATTCTTGCGACCAGAAACTGCGCAAGGTATGTTCACATCTTTCACTAGTTTGTACAGACATTTTAGGGAGAAACTCCCTTTTGGTGCAGTACAAGTTGGAAAAGGCTACAGGAATGAGATTTCTCCTCGACAAGGAATGATACGTTTGAGAGAATTTAATATGGCTGAATTAGAATACTTCATCGATCCAGAAACCGAAATAAAACATGATTTTGAACAGTGGGATAAACTGAGCTTCGATTTGCTAAGTGAAGATAACGGGCAAATAAAAATGACCATCAATGAAGCTGTTTCCAAAGGAATAGTTAGGCATCCTACGGTTGGCTACTTCATGGCAATGACACATGATTTCTTGGTCGCTGTTGGAATCAATGCTGATAAGATAAGATTTAGACAACATGAATCTAAAGAGATGGCACATTATGCCACAGACTGCTGGGACGCTGAAATTGAGGGTTCATATGGCTGGATTGAGTGCGTAGGGATTGCTCACCGTGGTTGTTATGACCTTGAATCACATGAACAATACACCGGTAAAACTCTGAGAGCTCGTCGAGAATTTACCACCCCTCAAGAAATACTAATTGATGGTTGGACTATTGATGGTTCAATTGCTGGCCCAGCCTTTAGATCACTTGCAGGGAAAGTGAAAACAGCAGTAGAACAATTACCACTAGCAACAGATTTCCCAATTTCTCTAAATATTGATGAGCAAATAGTTTCTGTTGATTCAACTCATGTTAAGCGTTTACAAAAAACTGAAACTTTGACCGGTGAATGGTTTATTCCTCATGTAGTCGAACCAGCATTTGGAATTGACCGTATCATATGGCATATTCTTGACCACGCATATACCGAAACGACAAAACAAGAGGATAGTTACACGATGATGAAATTGAGTCCAAATGTAGTTCCTATCGATTATTGTGTATTTCCATTATTTGAGAAAGATGGAATGGGTGAACTTGCTAAAGAGGTAAATCTCAAATTTAACAGTAAGCGCGGAATAGTTTCGAGTTATGATTCTAGTGGATCGATTGGTCGAAGATATGCAAGAGCTGATGAAATTGGTGTACCAATATGTGTTACTATCGACCATCAATCCTTGGAAGACAATACAGTAACTGTAAGAGAACGCAACACAGGGACACAGACTAGAGTGCCGATTGATGAATTGTGTTAAAATAAATATTTCTCAGCAAGTTATTCATCAATATTGAATAACCTTCAACTAATGCCTGCTACATGGCAAAAATAAGTGATTGGACAGAGAGGCACAGACCTTCTTCCGAGAGTCACTTAGAAGGTAATGAATCACAAAGACAAAAAATTAGAAAATGGTTAGATGATTGGAAAAATGGTTCTCCCAAAAATAAGGCGATATTGTTAGTAGGCCCTCCTGGTGTTGGGAAAACATCAGTTGCAAGGGCAATTGCTCAAGATATGGGGTGGAATGTCATTGAACTCAATGCATCAGACGCTCGTAATGCCGCTTCGATTAGGAAGGCGGCTACAAAGGGTGCTACACATCGTTCTTTGTTCTACGATCCTAATGAAGAACCTAAAAGGACTTTGATTCTGATAGATGAGGTTGATCATCTTTCAGGTGGTTTGAGAGCGGTTAGTGAAAATCGGATAAATAAAGCCATAACCTTCAATCCTGAGTCTACTGAAAATCATAATTTATCTGGTGATACAGGTGGAAAAGCGGAGTTATTGAATTTATTAAAAAATACCAAACAACCGGTAATTCTTGCTTGTAATGAAGTAATGGGTCTGTGGGGTAAATCTTCGAATTGGCGCTCTACAAGGGAACGTTTTCAAAGACTATTAGTGACTATTAATTTCGAACGAGCCAGTAAGGATGCCTTACGTAACATTGCTCGGCGTGTGCTGAAATCAGAGGGCATCACGTATAATATTGAAGCAATCGAATTAATGGTAAATAGTAATCCAGGAGATTTAAGAGCCTTGGTAAGAGATTTACAAGTAATATGTTCTTCAAATACCAAATCTATCGATGAAGCCTCAGTTAGTAATTTCATCAATTCTGGTGAACGGGATGTCTCCATCGAAGTATTTCCTGGTCTTGCACAACTCTACAAAACAAATCAGGCAATAGATGCTATTAAATTAGGTGTTTCCATTGACAAATCTCCTTCTGATCTGCTGAACTGGATACATTGGAATAATCCATCGATTTTCACTAACAAGGCTGCGATAAATAGGGGCAATAAAGCTCTATGTACTTCTTCTAAAATGCTCATGGCTATGTATGAAAACACCGCACATCGTTCTTGGTATTGGAGTTCTCAAATCTCTGGTTTGGCAGCCTCGGTGGTAAATCAACAAACCAATCAAGGCAAATTATATCCCGGTTATCCGAATTTCTTAAGGCGCTCTGGTTTAACAACCCGAACTTCAGTAGTCAATAGGTTGGCTGAAATTTCTGGCTCCAGTAAATCAACTGTAAGAGATGAATTACTACCTATACTTTCAACACTTCATTCTGAAACTTCATCTCTTGGTAACATTGAAGATTTTTCAATTTCTATGAGTCTAGGATTAACTGGAGATGAGCATGCGGCTTTGTGTGGCTTACCAAAGTCAAGAAAGTCGACTAAAGAATTAGTTGCACGGTATAATCTAATCGAATCTGAACGTACTATCCCTTCTCCAATTATCATAAATGATGACGAACCTGAAAATGAATTGATAGAAAAAGCGACAGAAGAAAAGGCCAATAAAGCGCAAAGAACATTATTTTAGAACATCATTTCCGTCCGGGTATCAACTTGCGAAATAATGCCATAGCAGACCTATCATTATGCTCCTTATGCTCATCCTGCCATGTTTTTGGATGTAGTAATATGATTACCGTCAGTAATTCTAATCTGCCAAACCACATCAAAATTGAAGTTAAAAATAATACTCCGGAGTTTAGCGGTGACCATGTACTGCTAGGTCCATAATCACCTAATGCAATACCTGTATTTCCAAGTGAAGATGCGGTAATTCCAATGATGCTTTCAAATGTTTCATCATACATTAAAATTGAAAGTAAAATACTAGAAATACCAAATAAACCAATCCAAACAAACAACATTCCGACAATCTTGTCAATTTGTTGAGGTTCAATAACTCCACCATTCATCCGGATTTGTATAATTTTCCTTGGCTGTGCTATTCTTACTAATTCTCTCATAGCTACCTTGAATGCGAGTATGATTCTCATTAATTTCAATCCACCACTAGTAGAACCTGCACATGCACCAACAATCATTAAGATCATCAAAATGAATTGGGATACTGCTGGCCAAGTCATGTAATCTTGGGTTGAATAGCCAGTAGACGTACCAATTGATATGGTTTGGAATAAACTCTGTCGGAATGAATCCCCCAGATTGACGTTAGTGGTTACTAGTGCAACCATCATGACCGAAACTGCAACAAATATGTATACTAAGTAGGTTTTAAATTCTTCATCTTTGAATGCTTTGACATACTCTCTGGCTAGTAAAAACCAAATTAATGTGAAGTTTATGCCTGCAATAAACATAAATGTGATTATTATCGCTTCAACAGCCAAAGAATCGTAATGGCCAATACTGGCATCTCTGGTTGAAAATCCTCCAGTCGCCATAGTTGTAAAACCATGGTTGACGGAATCAAATAATGACATCCCACCAAAAGTTCCAAGGAGGAATATTTCGATAAATGTGAAACCAATGTAAATCTTCCAAAGTGTGAACGCAGTTTCTTTTACCTTAGGTCTTAGACGAGATAGGGAAGGTCCTGTCAGTTCTGCTCTAGCAAGGGCCATTCCTCCACCCATCACTCGTGAAAGCAACATCATTCCAAGCATAATTATCCCCATACCTCCTAGCCATTGGGTTAATGACCGCCACAGTAGGATTCCTCTTGGTTGCGCATTGATACAATCTACAGTTTGTCCTGGAATGCAGTTTGGACTCATATCATGGGAGATAACAGTGGCGCCAGTAGTGGTAAAACCAGACATTGACTCAAACCATGAGTTAACCGCTCCTCTTACTATATCGATTAAACCAGCATCTGTCGCAAATGGCCCAACAAATACTCCGCCAAGCCAGTAAGGAAATAAACCAATGAATACGACAATAGGATAAATTAACGCAACTGCTGCAAATGCCTCTCTATCTCTCAGGCGTTCTGCAGTATCACTTCGAGTGCCGAAATTAAGCATCAAAAATCCAATCAAGGTTGATAATATCAACGGAATTAAAAATGCCCTTAATGCCATCTCTAGGTCATCTAACCAAACGGTAATAATCCCGCACACCACTAGTGGTATGCTTATCGCAATTAGTGTCCAGCCAAGAATTAGGCTCAATACATCGAAACGCATGTTTACACCTGGAATTTCTTTTCAAGTTCTGCTACTCTGTCAGGTCTGGTGAAAATTATCAGATTATCCTCGGGCAGCAGTACTTTATCTGGTGCAGGTCGTAGATTTTCCCAATTACCGTCTACAGTTCTTCGTTGAATAAATGCGATTCTCATCCAATCAGTAAAACCTGCTTCAGATATTCGCATGTTGGAAAATTTATGCTTTACATCAACTTTCATACTAATACCAACAATGTTAGGCACATTTGACAATACTGCATAAGCACCAGCAGCCTTGGTGTGTATGTGGGCTAATATATTGTCTACAGCTACTCTTTTTCTGTCAACTGCAAAGGTAATACCCATTCTTTGAGTAACTTTGACCAAATCTGCATCATAAAGCAACAATCCAGTTCGATTAACCCCCATATCACTAGCAAGTAATGCCGCTGCGATACTGTCGTGGTCTGACTCTAATGCAGCAATCGCGATATGGTGTTCTGGTATTCCTACCTCGGTTAGAATATCTCGATCTAAGTGATCACCATGAATTACTTCTAAGTTAGGGTGAGATCCAATATCAGTCGCTGATAACTCGTTTGCAGTTTGTAAGTCTCTTTCAATAACCGTTACTTTAGCATCATTGAGCAACCAATTTTCAGCGATCATTTGACCAATTCTATTTGCCCCAATAACCGCTACCTTTGGGGCTATTGGAAAGTCCGTTGCTTCATGACCAAATATGTTTAGTATTCGATTGAAACTAGACAACCCATTAGTTGCTACAGCAATTTTATCTTTAGGCATTAGAATAAAGTCGCCATCTGGTACTACACTTTTCTCTCCAGTTCTTTTGACACCTACAATGAGAGGCAACTCTCCATCTATGCTAGAATTGGCTTCCTTTAGCGTTTTGAAAACGATATTTTCGGCATTTTTGGTAACATCAAACTCAATGATATAAGAATCGTGACCAAATGGAATTACTTCTTCTATTGATGAGGATCGCAAACCAGTATGCAGGCGTTTTATTGCACTATCAAGAGGATTAACGACATGATTTACCTTAGCCCAACCAGTTAGGTGTCCCTGCTTTTGTTCTTGCATAAAATTCATGCTTCTTACTCGTGATATCGATAACAAAGGTTTGGCTTTTGGTCCACCATATTGGTAATGTGCATGTTCAGCAAGTGCACAGGCCAGTAAATTTCTTTCATCAGAATTTGTTGCAGCTACAAATATTTCAGCCTCGCCGATTCCAGCTTCGTGTAATTTCTCCCTTGTTGTCAAATCACCGTGTATTACTAAAACATCCAGGTTTTGAGCATTCTTCACTGCTCTTGAGTCTGAATCAACTAACACAACATCCATTTCTTCAGCTCTTAGTGCTCTAGCGAGTTCTGTTCCAACTCTCCCTGCACCACCAATAATTATTCGCAATTTATCACCTCAAGTTTTCTGGGAGTTTCTTTATTTGGTATGTTCCACCATTGATGTCTGGTGTATCCAAGGTGCTGTATGAGCGCTGCCTATCGACATTATAGCTGGACCCTGGTGTATAGTAATTATTTATCAGATTACCACTGGGGTCCGCAGTCTCAATCCAATCGATGTATGCAGTTGGAGTGTGAAGTAACCATTTATTATTGACGACATCTACTGAACCTTCGACAAAACAGTCATTTATTGCTATGTTTCTTGCTTCACACCATTCATCATCCATTGGTAACAATATGTAGCCCCATGCATGGGCTTCCCAATAAGTAAATGTTGAATCGGTCAAAGCTCCAAAGACATACCAACCTGGGATCATTTTTGTCCGTAGCAAGGAAAAATAGGCATTAGTTTGGTCATCACAATCGCCAAGACCACCACTTAGACAAGCGGGTCCACTTCTGGATTTTACTGGCGCATTTTTGTCATATTGAACATTTAATTGAAGGTAATCAAAGGCTGCTCTAGCAAATGCGTATGCATTGGTTGAACGTCCTTCTGGTAAAGAAGCAGATATGGTTTCTGCGGTGGAAACTACTACCGCATCTTGAGCATTAATTGCATAATCTAGTCTATTTTTGTTGTACCATGTAGCACTGGTGAATTGTGCTGCCTTGGTTCCATCTCCACGGTCGACAATGTCTGAATAAGAACCGCTTCGATCAACATTGATACCATTTGAAATTCCATCTACTCGAGAATCTACTCGAGAAGAAGACCACCATGAATACGAGGTGCTGGTTAGGGTCACCGCAAAGGTAAACGATGCTCGCTCTCCAGGTTCAAGATTTAATTGAATTTTAACACATATTTCTAGATTACACATATCATCACCAATACCAACACCAGGCCACCAAATTTCGTGACCATCGGAGGTGGTTAATTTATCACTTGGGTCTCTAGCAGGTTCACCGAGTAATGGAATGGCGTATGATATGTCATTGACAATCAGTGCTATTGAATTTATTTTTTGAATTGTTTGCGTAGCAACAGCAGGATCTCCGTTGGTATATTCAAACATGTTTTCTTGACCATTTAGAGTGGAAACATCTCGCGGAATGAGTATATTTTCTTTGACGTATCCTGATTGTCCGGTATTTACTGCGTCGATTGTTTTACCGACTGTGTAAGTGGCTTCTACTGGATATAAGTGGTAGGGAGCGACTGCAAGCTGAATATATTCATTTATTCCAGCCCATTTATTGAATACTATCTCTCTTGCTTGTGGTGATAACATAATAAATGCCACGAGTCCAAGCATAACGACGCTGCGGAATTTGTTTTTTCTTCGTTTCAAAATATTTCTTCTGCGACCTGTGTGGGTTTCAACAACACCAGATTTTGATGGTCTTCGGGTTTTCTTGTAGGTAGTTTCTATGCTACCTTGATTGAATTGTTGCTCAGCAGCAAATTGTTTGGATTTTATGTTTGCTAACACCCTGCCACAGGTATAACAAATTGTGTCACCCGGTAAGGTGGCACTCCTACAATAAGGGCAGTTACCCATGTTACTCGGCTTTGACGGCATTGTATAACGCTTGCCTGCGGATATCCTCCAAAGGCCTTATTTTAGATGAAAACCGTACTAAGGCACAAACAAGCCGATAGATGATAAGTAAGTAGTTATTCACTTTCTTGGGCTTGAGAATTAGTCGCTACACTAGTAGTTGATTTTCTAAATTTTCGCTCTCGAGCTTGTCTTGCCCAAATTTTCCGTAGTTGTTTTTTACCCTCTTTTGGTATCGAATCCCAAATCCAGTTTTCTGACGCTCTATCCGCCATCAACATAACTGGTAGGATAAAAATCCATCCAATTGGGGCAGATAATACGTAAGCAAACATTACCACATATCCACAACGCCACATCGTTGCCCGTAATATTGCTCCCCATTTCTTGCCTACTAGCATTAAGTGCCCTTGGTAGGAGGTAATTATTGCTTCACACCTTGGTGCTAGCAGACAAATCAACAGAATAGAAATAACTAAAATTGGACTGAAATCATACCACTGTAATATGGCAAATATAACCACCATGGCAAACATTCCCCCAATAGCAAGTCCCAGAGCCCATCCGCTGGTCGTTTGTGATGAACCAGAACGGACACGAGTTCTTCTTAGTAGAAAATGAACAATTATTGACATTATTAAGCAGTACAAAATCAAATTAATTGGATTAACCACAGTATCTTGTGTTGCTTCAAATTCAAGATTTGGGAGAATAATATTATTGTGTATTTGTGATGCGTAAAGCCCACCTAGGAGGATTCCCCAGAACACATTGCTCCAAGCAGTTGGCAAATCATAGAAACCAGAATATCGCGTCATTACTCCTCTCCAGCCTAGCGTCATGCCAATTAAGGCGGAAACGCTGGCTAACTGAAATAACAACAATTGGTTTGCCATTATATGACCGTTGAAGTATTAGTTCATGAAATGAGTGTAAGAATGCAGTTCATCCGTTGGATTCAAAGACCTCATGTTATCAGCCACTAACATGGCAAGACTGCTATTGTTCGGAGGCAAGGGTGGTGTTGGCAAAACAACAACCTCTACCGCAACAGCTGTACATCTTGCTGATTGTGGTCTAAAAGTACTGCTTGTTTCTAGTGATCCAGCCCATTCTACTTCAGATTCTTTAGGAGTGGAAATTGGTACTGAACCTACACCAATCGACGGAGTCAATGGGCTATACGGTTTAGAGATGGATCCAGAATCAAAATTATCTAGTTTACTGCCGAAACTGGGAAACATGGTTGATGGAATGAACACTAGTGGTGGCTTACCGGGACTTGGAGGCCTCAGTATGATGTTAGATTCTGGGGCGAAAGAAGAATTTGATGATATTAAGTCAGATGTAAAGACTTCTGAAATGATTTTGCCAGGATTAGATGAGGCACTAGCTTTTGATGAATTACTTAAACACGTAGAAGATCCTAATTGGGATGTTATCGTTTTTGATACTGCGCCTACTGGGCACACTCTAAGATTCCTATCTTTACCAGAAATTATTGAGGCATGGTCAGGCAGGTTACTCAGATTGATGAGAGTTTCTGGGGGTATTAGGTCAATGTTATTTGGCCGTAAAGAAAGCCAAGAAATGAAACAAGAATTAGAAAAATTCAGGAACCGAGTATTACATGTAAGAAGAGTGCTGAGCGACCCTGAACTTACCACTTTCACCCTAGTTACTATTCCCGAAAAAATGGGCGTCAATGAAACAGTGAGAGCTTACAATTCCTTGTTAGAATACAAGTTGCCAGTCAATTCCTGCATAGTCAATCGAGTTACACCCGAGTTTGACCATCCATTTTTAGCCAAGAGGCGGCAAGCAGAACTTACTAGAATTGATGAATTGAAAGAACTATTGGCAGAGGTAGATGTTACATCAATGGAATTATTAGATCAAGAAGTGGTTGGTGTTGACAACCTTAGAATTGTGGCTGAAAAGTTATACGGCTCGATTAACCAAGTTGATGAATCACTCGGTCCTCACGAAGTTGGGGATCTTGTTAAACATCAAATCCACAGGGGCATGCAAAGAGAATTTACCGATGAATTTGAAGTAATTAGGCTTCATTTTCCCGGTATAAAGCGTGAGGAATTATCACTTCGTAGTGATGATGGAGTATTGTATGTAGGGTTAAACGGCCGTGAGCGTTCTGTACCCACAAGCGTCCCAGTTAAGGCAAATCAAGTTGATGCCAAATTAGAAGAAGATGTTCTTAGACTAAACATCCCCCTAATCAAGGAATGAATTCAAAGAGGAAAACCTTGACGGAGTGACATGGCACTCGAAGGTCTCTCGCGTGGAATCTTTCGTTCCCTTGGTTTTCTTAAAAATCGTAGGAAACTGGATGAAGATGAATTGCGTGAGATGACTAGAAGTCTAAGAAGAGCTTTGCAAGAGGCTGATTTTAACGTAAGGCAAACTAAAGAAATCGTTGAACGTATGGAGTCAAAGTTACGTGAAGAGGAGCCAAGGCCTGGTTTGACATTTCAAACACATGCCATGAATATTCTTTATACTGAACTGGTAAGAATTCTTGGTCCTGCTCATGAATTCCAACCCAGGGGGGCAACCCTATTGCTAGTTGGTTTGTATGGTCAAGGTAAAACTACGACCACCGCAAAATTAGCGGAATGGTATCGGAAAAAACATGGACTCAGAGTGGCTGTAATAGAAGCCGACGTTCACCGACCTGGCGCTTATGCTCAATTATCACAGTTACTTGAGGACAGCACAGTTACTGTATATGGTGAGCCAGATAATAAAAATGCCTCAGAAATAGTTCGTAATGGTCTAGCAGAATGCGCTTCAGCAGATTTAGTGATTGTCGATACGGCAGGTAGACATCAATTAGATCAAGAATTAGTTGAGGAGTTAGAAAATATTGCTTCCTTAACAAGGGCTACGGAAAGATGGTTGGTAATTGACGCCCAAGTTGGCCAAGCAGCAGGGCCAGTAGCAGCATCATTCCATCAATTAGCCGGCGTAACCGGAATAGTTGTTACAAAGTTGGATGGTACTGCTAGAGGTGGTGGTGCACTTTCTGCCGTTGCAGCAACTGGTGCACCAATCGTTCACATTGGTGTTGGAGAGAAAGTCTCTGATTTAGAAAAATTCGAATCTGATAGGTTTATTTCAAGATTATTGGGTATGGGAGACATTCAAGGATTAATTGACCTTGCTCCCGAAGATTTAGATGAAGAAGAAGCAATGCGATTGACTCAACGCATGATGAGTGGTCGATTCACCTTGAATGACATGTATAAGCAAATGGAAATGATGTCTAAAGTAGGTACAATTGATAAGTTGATGTCGTTCTTACCAGGGAATATGCTTGGAGGATTAGGAGGCATGTCTAAATCCCAAAAGCATGCTATGCAAGGTAATCTAGACCGCTACCGTACAATAATGGATAGTATGACTGCTTGGGAGAAAAATGAACCAGCTAAAATAAAGGCGGACAGAATCAAGCGTATTGCCCGTGGCTCGGGGGTCCGTGAAAAAGATGTTAGAGAATTAATTGGTCAATGGAACCGCTCTAGAAAGATGATGAAAGGTATGGGCGGGAATAGGAAACTCAACAAACAAATGCGTAAGATGATGAAAGAAGGGGATATGGATATTGACCCATCATCTTTTGGTATGTAAATTAATCATCCAACGGTGGCAAATCTGGAATATCCTTTGAATTAGCGGCTTTTTCCGCTTCTTTGGCAGCCAATGCTGCTTCCTCTTCAGCAAGTTTAGCGTTTTTCTCTGCCAATTTTTCAGCTGCATCTCGTTCAGACATCATTCTTACTTTTTCTATTTCAGCATCGATTTTTGCTTGCTCTAGTCGACGCTCTTCTTCAGCAATTCTTCTTGCTTCATCCACTTCAGCATCGATTTTTGCTTGCTCAGCCAAAAGATCTTCATTAGTGATTCTAATTGCTTCGTCTACCATCTTCTGATGTGCTTCCTTAACTATCCGTAATTTTTCATCTTCCTCGAGTTTAATTTTGTCTTGGATTTCCTTGATCCTAGCCTCTTCTTCACCTCTAATTCTAGCCTCTTCCTCGGCTTTAATCTTGGCTTCTTGTTCAACTTTCATACTAGCCTCGATTTCGGCTTTGATTCTAGCATCTTCTTCATCTTTGATTCTAGCCTCTTCCATTAGCCTAGCATTTTCTTCAGATTTTAATCTAGTTTCTTCTTCTAACTTAGCAATTTCTTCAGCTTGCAATCTTGCAGCTTCTTCTATGCGAATTTTTTCTTCTGCTTCCTTTCGAGCATTTTCTTCAGCTAAAATTCTTCCCTGGGCTTCTGCCATTAACCGCTCTTCAACTTCAATTTGGGCCTTGAGTTCTGCTTCTGCTTTTGCTTTTGCTTCAGCATCTGCCTTTTCTTTGATAATTGCTTCGGCTTTGGCTTTTTGTTCAGCCTCTTTTCTTAGTCTTACTTTAATGGCCAATTCCTGTCTAAGCTGTTCTTCGTCTTCCAATCGTTTGGTTAACCCAAATCTGTCCATTATTATGTTATAGATGGCAGTATAATCCTCATCGGTTAACTCCAAAACTTCTAATCTTGTTTCTAGTAGAAGAGGGCCAACTTCTGATTCATTAAATAAGCCAGTATGATTATTCATTTTGTCCCTGAGATTCTGGTAAAAATTACGTTGTGCAGGAACTATTTGTCCATCTGCAGTAATAAAGTTTTGAACTTCGGTCAAAATTTCCGTTAATTTCAGTACTTCACTCATGTTGAACCCTCACCCTTGCTCAATATGTCTTGGCCAATATTACTCTACGCTTAGTCATTTTGCCGGTCATGTGACATGGTAATTCTGTGTTATAGTCTTCTGTAGAATCCCCTAAGAATGTCAACCCAGTTGCTTTTTCAATAATTTCTGCATGAGCGTCAGTCCCTTCAAATGGCATTTGGTAAATCTTACCATCTTTCACTTCCCCCTCCATAGACCAACTTCCGCTTTCTTCAGTGAACTTTGGTAATTCATTAATCACTCCATTCATGTGTGCTGATGAGCGTTTTCTAAGTTCATCAGATATTTCAGATAATTTTTCCCGGCATAATTCAGCGATATTATCCATTGCCAGTGGTTCTTTTCCACCAGTCCTTAAAGCGGCAAATGCTGTTCCTTGGGCGATGTCCCTGGGTCCAATATCTAATCTAAGTGGGACTCCTTTTATTTCCCAATCATAATATTTTTGACCGGCATGGATGTCTCTTGAATCAACTTTAACCCGAAGTCCTGAATTACGTAAGATAGTTGCAATCTTATTTGCTTCACCGATAGTATCGACTTCTGAGTTTTTCCTAATCATTGGGCATATTACTACTTGGAAAGGTGCTACATCTGGTGGCATGATCAAACCATTTTCATCACCGTGCATCCCAACTATTGCCCCAAGTAACCTTTCAGACATTCCATAAGTTGTTTGATGACAATATTCTTGTTTTGCCTCCTTGTTTTCATATTTTATATCAAATGCTTTTGCCCATTGGTCTCTATAATGGTGGCATGAAGCAACTTGTAATGTTCTTCCATTGGGCATTATAGCGTCAATTCCAATGGTATACCAAGCGCCAGGGAATGTATCCCAAATTGGTCGCTTTGCTTTGATGATTGGCAAACATAATTTATGCATCAAATTATCAACGATTTCTAAATCCTCAGCAATTTGTCTTGTTGCACAATCTTCGTCAGCATGAGCGGTATGGGCTTCAAAGAAATGTATTTCTCTTACTCGAATAAAAGATCGTGTTTGTTTTGTTTCATACCTAAATGTGTTAACCATTTGATATATTTTCATTGGCAAATCTTTGTGAGATCTTATCCATAGTGGAAACATGGTATACATTGCAGTTTCAGATGTTGGCCTAAGAAACATAGGTACATCTAACTCATTTTCACCTGCATGTTTTACCCAATAGACCTCTTTCTTGAAGCCACCTTCCTCTTCTTCATCACGCAGTTCGTCTGGGTCCACACCCTCTTCTCGAGCACGTTTGAGTTTAGCGACAAGGCTATTTTCCTTGTCAAGTAAATTTTCAGGAATTAGTAGTGGGAAATTAACTTCTTCATGTTCTGTACGTTCCATTTCACTATGAGTTAAACTATCAATTAGTTTCATCGTTTTCCAGCCATATGGCCTCCATACGTCCATACCCTTGATTGGGTAACGTTTGTCAACTAGGTCCGAGGCTTCGACTATGAACGGGTACCATTCGTTGAAATTATCAACTTTCGAGGGTATTCCTCGCTTCGCCTTAGCAGGACCTTTGCTCATAGTGTTAAGTCGGTGGTTTATCACTCATGAAGATGTTGATTCATCACGGCTAGATTTTCTTGTTATCCCATAGATGGCAACTATTGCGGCAAGACACCATACAACTTCGAGAATCAAAAAGGCCCACTCCTCGACTAAAAATGCTCTAATACCCAATAATCCAGAACCTGTTGCCATCATCAAAAGATATATCCCATTTTTACTATCAAGTATGTCTCTTGTTTCTAGGATAAAGGCTCCAAGAATCAATAGCATACCGCCATAGGCTATAGCCTCGGATAACAGTCCATCAGGTGACATTTTAATCACTTTCTTTTGAGGGCAAAAATAATTATACCTATCAGTCCAATAAGGGCTGCTAAGTCAGGTATTCCTATTCCTCCAGCTTCGCCTCCAAGACCACTCATATCTTCTGAAATTAAAGAATATGACCAGCCATCAGATTCCCCAAATTTATAGAAATCCATGAGGTTAATCCTAGTTTGACCGTCTCCTCGACATGAACCAATTTCACATGAAGATTCAAATAATGATGAAAACATGCCAAATAAGTTTAACAAGACAAATAATAATCCCGAAACGGATAATATTACGAGCGGAGACAATTTAGCCTTTTTAGTTGGTAAATCAGGCATGGCTAAATGTGGTAAATCCGGCAAAGGTGCTGCTGCAGGTTCTATCACTTCCACCATCAGACTAGGAGTTTGACCAAACTGCTGTGGTTGTTGCTCTAAGCCACCGATTTGGTTTTCCATATCTCTGGCTTTCACAGGTTTAACATTGGCAATTTTAATACCATATAGACGGTCTGCAAGGCTCACCAATGCAGCATCTTCCGCAATATCAGATGCTTCTAAGTCACCATCTAGTAACTTTTTCAAGCGTTCTTTGACATCGCTCATGAGTATTCCCCGGTAAACCTATGTGGACACTTCTTATTCAATAATTCTCTTATTGAATAATTATGCTTTTCCAGCCGCTTCAACCTCTGCCCAATCTTTCATAAACCCATCAATACCTTTGTCGGTAAGTGGGTGTTTCATAAGTTGGCGGAAGATCTTTGCGGGCATGGTGGCAGTATGTGCTCCAAGTTGGATGCATTGTAATACGTGGGTTGGATGTCTTATAGAGGCGGCTAGAACTTTAGTAGAAAGACCATAATTACTCCAAGTATCCATTATCTCTGCTATTAGTTTCATTCCGTCATGGCCAGTATCATCAATTCTACCAATAAATGGTGATACGTATGTTGCTCCAGCCTTTGCTGCCATTAACGCTTGTGCCGCAGAGAAAATCAATGTGACATTTGTTTTAATACCCTTATCTGTGAGTATTTTTGTTGCTGCTAGCCCCTCAGGAACACAAGGAATTTTGATAATTACGTTATCTGGTAACTCGGCTTTCAATTCCAAAGCCTGTGCAACCATACCATCAGTGTCCATGGCTGTTACTTCAGCAGAAATTGGGCCATTACAGATTGATGCAATTTCTGCAACAACTTGCTTGAAATCACGACCACTTTTCTTGATGAGTGAAGGATTGGTTGTAACTCCGTCTAATATTCCCCAAGATGCTATTTCTCTTATTTCGTCTACGTCTGCGGTGTCTAAGAAGAACTCCATGTAACTCTGTGTGCGTAGGCACTCTTTGAATTATCCGCTATATTTTTTTCTTGTTAACAAAACAACAATTAGGAGTATAACTACTGTGAGTAACGGAATTTGATATCCTAAATCATTATTCATATTCTGATCATCATAAGTAGACTCAGGATTCTCTATCGAAATAAAGTTATCACAATTGTCAGGAATCAAGTCATTATCCAAGTCCAAGTCATCATTAAACCCAGGACATTTATCCAGTGCGTTGCTGACTCCATCCAAATCAGAATCTATCTGAAAAGTACTACAACCGTTACTGTCAACAACTTCTTCTCCAAATCGAGTTAAGCTATTTGGGCATAAGTCAATATTATTTGCAACCCCGTCAAAGTCAGAATCTACTAATTCATCACAAGCATCTGGAATTAAATCATTATCAATGTCGATTGTATCGTTAAATCCATTACATAAATCGTCATTGTTACTTATTCCATCATTGTCGTTATCAATAATCAAATCGCAACCATCAGGTATAGTATCTAGATCTTCATCAATAGTGTCGTTATAGCCAGGGCAAATATCGACTAGATCGTTGAACCCGTCGTTATCACTATCATCAATACATCCATCTCCATCCACATCATAAGGAATAGATTCTTGCTCAGGACATTGATCATTCCAAGTCTCAATGTAGTCAATGGTAATTAATTCTCTACCCTTCAAACCTGGATGATTTGCATCATAGCGAGTAATTTTAAACACTTTGTTACCATTTCCCTCATATATTGAATCTCCTTGATTCATGATGCCAAGATTATTCACAGGACTGATATATTTCCACACTATCTCTCCCTGGTAATTTACTTCAATGAAGGTCCCTTCTACTCCAAAGGTAATTAGAGTATTACCATTTGCTAATCGAGTACTACCCGATATTATTGGAGAGTACATATCGGTGCCAATATCCCAGGTCCACGAAAGATTCTTTGGGCCAAATGGTTGGTTGTTTTCGATAAGATACTTGCTGCCATTAACTGGAAGAGTTATTACATCAACAGAAGAGTAAGATACATTTCTACCATTCCCATTATTGAAAATCATTAGTTTTCCTTCATCAGGGTAACCATCTTCAATCCATCTGGCATCATGCTGTGAAAACAATAACTGATCACTAGAATTTCCTCTACCATAACTTTCAGGGTTGCCGTAACGATACAAAATATCGCCGCCCATGCCACTATTGCCGCCGTTGCTTCCACTTGCTTCCTCAGTGGTAGTGCTATGGTCAATGATGTATATTTCATTGGTATTTCTACATGAAAGTGCTATTTGGTCTAGCAAATAGTTGTAGTCTATTCCATTACAGTGCAACCAATTCTGTCCAGTGCCACCAAAATTTATGTCTAATAATTCAGGATGCTTTGATATATTGCCAAAATTATCCTTTGTATTATCGACATCTTGTATTGTGTGATCCCAAAAATTCCACTCCCAAACAATCTCAGCATCATCAATTCCAACTGGCTTTATTTCCAGTATCTTATCAGGCCATACAGATGATGTCCCGATTGTCTTTGATGATTCGCTGCCAAGGATTTTCCCTTTTTCCATTGCTTCTGTTGAATTTTTATATTCCCATGCAATTATCAAAATGTTTCCGTTTGGTAGTGGCTCAATGTCATGATGACTACGGTATTGGTCAGAGGAGTATGTCCAAAACCATTCTAATTCCCCACTCCAAGATATCCTTTCAAATCCACCCATACTACCTCCTGCAAGAAATTCTCCAGGCTGATTATTGCCAAGATTTACCGGTCTTAGTAAATCCCCGTTATCTAATAAGTAACTTGATAATCCAGAATAACCGTTGGGTGATGTCCAAGAGTGTACCTCTCTGCCATATTGGTCTATTAGGTAAGATGTTTCAGAAGCCATTGGAGAAAATAGCGTATAACCAGCTTGAATGTGACCATCGCAATAAATTAAGCCAATTGTCCACGTTTCATTTCTGTTAGCATCGCAGGCTTGTTGTGCTGTGTGCGAAATACTTTCTGTTTGTGTCAAATGATTGGAAAACTGTATGGTTGAAGATAGTACTAGGACCAAGCACAAGAGTATGGCTTTGCTCCTCATGGATACTCTGTAAGCACAATGGTATTCATTTCTTGCGATTAATTGCTCTAATCGCTGCAGATGCAATATGAGGTGATGATATTTCCATCAAATCAAGCATTTCATCCGCTTGACCAGATTCACCAAATCTATCTTTTACCCCAACCCTTTCTAGCGGCGTAGGAATATTTGAACTTAGATATTCTGCTACTGCTCCACCTAAACCGCCGATGATGTTGTGATCTTCTGCAGTTACAATCGCCCCGCATGTTTTTGCCATTCTTTCGATTAATTCTTCATCCAGTGGCTTGATGGTGTGCATATCAATCACGGTTGCCGAAATACCTTGGGCTGTCAATTGCTCAGCAGCCTTCATAGACTCTGAAACCATTACCCCACAAGCAATTATAGCAACATCTGTGCCCTGTTTAATTATCACACCTTTGCCAATTTCGATTTCAGATTCTCTACCGTCATACATTACTGGAGTTTTATTTCTTGCAGTTCTTGTGTATGATGGTTGAGATAAATCAGCTAATTGTATTGTTAACAACCTAGTGCTAACATCATCGCAAGGATGTAGTACTACCACGTTAGGTAGTGTTCTAAATATGGCTAGATCTTCAATCGATTGGGCAGATGAACCATCGGTTCCAGTATGGGTTCCGCCATGACTGCCACACAAGTGTACAGCGAGGTTTGGTCTGGCAACACCATTTCTCATTTGTTCGAATGCACGTTCGGTAAATATTGCAAATGTGCTGGCAAATGGTATGAACCCTGATGATGCTAATCCGGCTGCGGTCAACAACATGTTTTGTTCACCTATACCACAAGAAATTGTCCTCTCGGGATATTGCTTCCTAAAGTGTAATGATTTGGTAGATTTACCTAAATCAGCTTCCAGCACCACTACTTTTTCATTTTCTGCTAAATCTAGTAAGGCTTGGCCGTAGCCGTCTCTAGTTGCCGCCATTCTACTCAATTTACCACCTCACCGAGTTCAGCCATAGCAATGGCAAATTGTTCATCATTCGGTGCAGCACCGTGGAAAGAAGGATTGTCTTCCATGTAAGAGACCCCCTTACCTTTTACCGTATGGGCAATTAGAATTGCCGGATTATCATTGGTATTTTTCAAGAACTCCAATCCTTCTACAACTTCGTCCATATCATGTCCGTTGATTTCTTTGACAGACCAACCAAATGCTTCCCATTTTGCTGGAATATCAAACATTCTCATTTGAGTTTCACAAAAATCATCATTTTGAATTCTGTTTCTGTCTAATATTACTTTCAGGTTGCCTAATTCATGATGCTTTGCAGCCATAGCAGCTTCCCAAACACTACCTTCTTGAATTTCTCCGTCACCAATCATGACAAATATTTGTCTTTCACTATTTTTTAGGATACCCGATATTGCACATCCCATTCCAAACGACAAACCCATGCCTAGAGAACCGGCAGAAAAATCGACCCCAGGACACCACTTCATGTCAACGTGCCCTTGACAAACTCCGCCAAGTACGCGATAAGATTCAAGGTCCTGTTTTGATATAAATCCCATTTCGGCTAATATTGCGTACATTCCTGGTGAAGCATGGCCTTTTGAAAGAATAAATCTATCTCTATCTTCCCAATCTGGGGAATCAGGTTTGACTCTCAAATAATTGGCATATAGTGCCGCAATTAAATCAATTTCAGAAAGTGAACCTCCTGGGTGACCGGCTTGAGCCCTATACACCATTTTCACTATCTCTACACGGCATTTTCTTGCTAGTTCTTGAAGTTCTGTTGACGACATTGACATAGTACGACCAAATATTGGTCAATCAAGACATCCTTTGATGGTTGTGTATGAAAATTTACTACGATTTTCCAATTTTCATCATGTTGACAACTTTCTTTAAAACATCCTTTAGCACAGTATAAAACTCAGTTAACAAGTTGCCATGGTTAGGTAATGAACGTGTTGCAAGCCATATGAATACCAAGGTAAACCAACCAAAGAACATTAATGATAAAGAATTGTTCAAAGTTCCAGTACTAAATATAGCAGCAAGGTCAATTTCTAAGACAATCAATAGGGCCACAAGTACTCCAAGTATCGATTCACCAGCAATAAATCCTGCACCGATCAATACACCCCTATTTTCCACATCTTTAGCAGCACTTATCGCTGCTTTAGATGGTTCATCCCTAAGTTCACCATCAATCCTTAAATGCGCACTTCTAAAAGCAAAATATGATAAAATTCCACCAAGCATAATTGGTACTGATAAACTTAGAGGGAGATATATTCCAATTGCTACACTCATTACCGGCATTTTAAGCCATATCAAAACGCATGCAATTACTACGCCAAGTAGAATCATTTGTACATTCATATCTCCGACAAATGCCCCTCTAACAATATCACCGATTAATTCCGCTTGAGGTGCCAGTAAGGCATTGTCACAATTTCTACCAGTTTGAGCAGCTTCTCTAAGACAAGCGGTCTTAGTAATGCCAAAAGCATCGTGTAATAACTTTAAAGTTGGCCCAATCACCAGAGCTCCAGTTATCACTCCAATTATTTCAGCAGTTTGTTGAACCTTTGGTGTTGCACCAACCATGTGACCGGTTTTTAAATCCTGCATAACATCTCCAGCAATTGCCGCTGAGGAGGCAACAATTGACGCGATTAGCATAGTTGACAGCATCAGGGTTGGAGTGGAAAGACCAAGCATTAGATCTCCAATAACCCAGACCAGCGCCACAGTGAATAACAGCGTGGCAATTGTCATTCCCGATACTGGGGAGTTTGATGAACCTACAACACCTGCAATGTAGCCAGCAACTGCAGCGAAAAAGAATGCTGCAACGGCTAAAAATGCAGCTCCTGCTAAAGCCAATATCAAAGATTCAGTTTGCCACCAGTAAAATAACATAGTCACAAGTACAATAACGCCGCAAAATGACAATACAAAATTCATTGGAAGGTCAATTTCAGTTCTCAGTAACTCTTCATCTTTATTTGTTGATGGCTTGATAGCTTTAGAAATACCATTCATGATACTCTTACGCATTGACCATAGTGTGTAGAGCCCTCCAACAACCATTGCCCCGACTCCAGCATAACGAATCTGAGTTGCCCAAAGATTCTTGAATTGGTCTAATGTTGACGCTTCAGGACCCCATCCATTGATTAGACCATACAAAGGTGTTAAAATACCGAAACCAAGAACTCCACCAAGGAATATGAATGAAGCAATTCTTATGCCAACAATGTATCCTACCGATAGCAAAGCGACTGATAAGTCCACGCCAGCATAGAGTTTTGTTCCGATAAAATCAACCACTACTTCTACAGTATGGTGGGTGGCTTGGAACCCTTTCACTACTAGACCATATATTGCTCCAATTCCTAAGGCATACAGAATCGCTTGGGAACCTTCTCCACCTTCTTCTCCTGCGACTAGAACTTCACGGCAAGCCACTCCTTCTGGATAAGGCAACGCTTCTTCAACGATGAACAATCTTCTGAGTGCTATGGTAAACATCGTACCCATTAATCCACCAAGCAGGGCAATAATCGTAGTTTCTAGTAGTTGAATCTCATCCCAAAGATTTGGTATTACTAACAATGCAGGTACGGTAAATATGATTCCGGCCGCCAAGGACTCACCTGCACTTGCCATAGTTTGTACGGCGTTATTTTCTAGAATAGTCACTTCTTTGAACAGCGAACGAAGAATAATCATGGACATGACTGCTGCTGGAATACTTGCTGAAACGGTCATACCTGCGTACAATCCTAAATACGCATTGGCTGCGGTCATTAAAATCCCGAGAAGAATACCGACCACGACAACTCTAACAGTCAATTCTAGTGGTGATTCTGATGCCGGAATGTATGGCTCACCGTGCACTGACATGGCTCGGCTAAATATTTCTGATTGTTGAAAACATCGCTTATTTTACTGGGATAACCACCATCATAATGATAAGTTGTGTAATCGTGGTTTCGAAACGGTAGGGCTTATTTTGGACGAAAATCACCATTCTATGTCGACAGATGATGTCATGAAAAAATTTGAAGTTAACCGTTCAGGGTTAACTGAATCAGAGGTCCTCAAAAGACGAAATATTCACGGGGAAAATAAATTATCTGAGCCTGACAGAGTTCCAGGCTGGAGGAGATTTTTATCACAATATAATGATCCGTTAAACTACTTACTTATCGGTGCAGCAATAGTTGCTTTACTAATTCATCCCGATGAACCAGGTGATGCTATTTTCATCTTCATGGTCTTAACTGCTAATGCATACTTTGGCTATTGGCAGGAAGGTCAAGCAGAACAAGCTATGGATTCATTGAAAAAAATGTCTATTTCACAATGTGTCGTTGTAAGAGATAAGACTGACATTGAAATTCCTACTCAAGAATTGGTTCCAGGGGATATCGTCAATTTGTATGAGGGTTTGAAGGTCCCCGCAGACATTCGAATCTTAGATTCTTATCAGTGCAAAATAGATGAATCAGCCTTAACTGGAGAATCTTTGACTGTTCAGAAAAACCCTGCATCCCTAGATATTACAACTCTGTTGGCTGATCGTAAAAACATGGCATTCATGGGCACATGTGTCGCATCTGGCAGGGCTATTGGGATCGTGGTGGCAACGGGGATGAACACCCAGCTAGGCAGGATTGCTAGTGATATTGCTGGGTCAGAAACTCCAAAAACTCCACTAGAATTAAAGTTAGAATCACTTGGCAAATTTTTGGGCTTCATTGCCCTAATAGTCGCATTTTTACTTGTTTCCATCGAAATGATCATCGCTTATGGCGAGGCTGATACAGATATTTGGGAAGCAGCAGTCGATCAGTTCATAATCGCTATTGCCATATTTGTCGCAATTGTGCCAGAAGGTCTGCCCATTATACTAGTGATAACTCTCGCACTCGGTATGCGTAATATGGCCCAACACAAGGCGATAATTCGTCGAATGAAGGCTGTAGAAACACTTGGCTCAACAACAGTAATTTGTTCAGATAAAACTGGTACTTTAACTAAGAATCAAATGACTGCTCGTCAAATATCTACTACTGAAGGTAATTTCCAAATTACTGGAGAGGGATTTAAACCTAAAGGTGAGGTTTTGTTTGAAGGTAAACCGCTTGGTGACGATGGATTCTCGCAACACCAAAACAATCTTGGTTTTAGACTTGCAGCAGCCTGTTTGAGTCTTTGCCATAATTCAACAATATCTAAAATTGATGGTCAATGGGAGGCACTTGGCGACCCCACGGATTCAGCATGTGCAGTAGCAGGTTGGAAAATTAATGGAGATGTCCAAAAGTTTGCCCAAAGACATAGCAGAATACATGAATTCTTCTTCGACACTAAACGTAAAAGAATGTCTGTCATACACGAATATGAAGGTGAAAAGTGGATATTTTCTAAAGGTGGTGCTGGTGGGTTTATCGATTTGGTAGATTGGAAAATTAAAGATGATGAAATAGTCCCTATTGAAGAATCAGATTTCAGTATTGCAGAATCTGCTAACAAAGAGATGGCTAGCAAAGCCATGCGAGTTTTGGCATTATGTGCTCGTAGATTAGATGATGGTGAAGATATCTACAATGTTGAGAAGATTGAATCAGGATTAATTTTCCTTGGTTTAGTTGGTATAATGGACCCACCTAGGCCAGAAGTAAAAGATGCTATTGCGATTTGCCAAAAAGCTGGCATTAAAGTCAAAATGATTACTGGGGATCAACAATTTACTGCAACAGCAATTGGTAAAGAATTAGGCATTACCGATGGTGGTATACCTGCAGTTAACGGGAGTTCAATTACCAAATTTACTGATGCAGAAATGGATGAGGCAGCAGCTAATTCAACAATATTCTCTCGTGTTGCACCAGATCAAAAAATGCGCATTGTAAGTTCCTTACAAAGCCAGGGAGAAATTGTCGCTATGACTGGAGATGGAGTAAATGATGCTCCTGCATTATCAAGGGCTAATATTGGAATTGCCATGGGTATATCAGGCACTGATGTTGCTAAGGATGCTGCAGATATGGTTTTGCAAGACGACAACTTCGCTAACATAGTCCATGCCGTTGAAGAGGGTAGAAAAATCTATCAAAACATACGTAATTTTGTGAGATATCAAGTTTCTACTAACGTGGCAGCAGTTTCCTTGATAGTGATCTCAACACTGATATTTGGATGGAATTTGCCACTTACAGCAACTCAAATTTTGGTGATAAATATCCTAATGGACGGCCCACCCGCGGTGGCTCTTGGAGTAGAGAAAAAGCATGGGAATGTCATGAGTAGACCTCCAAGACCAGTCAACGAAGGTTTACCCAGTAAGAGCGATATTTGGTTGATATTTTACCTTGGTTCAGTTATGGTGATTGGAACATTACTGGTATTTTTCCTCGCAGGAGGCGGTATAGAAACTTGTAACGGCTTACCACTTGCGGATGAGAATAATTTGCCATTTGATAAGGCAGCATGTGATTCTGGTGACCCTGATGCAATAGCCGAATGGTCAAATTATGCCGACGATAGATTTGTTCATGCACAAACAATGACTCTTTCTGTATTCATAATGTTTCAGCTGTTTAATGTAATGAATTGTCGGTCGCAAGAAGAGAGTATATTTTCTCTGGGTGCTTTTTCAAACAAAGCTATCAATATTGCCTTTTTAGCATCCTTTGGACTGTTACTTTTCTTTGTACAATTAGCCGATATAAGTATCCCAATTATTGGAATTGAGATAGGGGGGTTGCTATCTACTAAAGTACTCTCAAGCAGCGATTGGTTCATAATTATAGCAGTATCGTTTTCAGTCCTAGTTATTGAAGAATTTAGAAAATTCATCGTTAATTCAAAACTTTTTGCTATCAAAAATATACCTTAGATGATGTACATATATATTTGAAGTATGGGATTAACCGAGGAGCATGACTGAGTGGTCAGCATCAATACAAAATGCTGGAAGTGCTGCAAATTGGCAAGAAAAACTCAGTATTTCTCTATCGGACAAGCAATGGTCCAAAATAATCGAACCGATTGCCAATAAACTTGCAAACGGCGACAGACTTAGTATCGATGACGGTTTGATACTCTACAACCACAGTAACCTCAGCGAAGTTGGCATGCTTGCAAGTATTGTTAAACACTCTAGGTTTGACAAGAACGTATTTTTCAACTCTAATGTTCACATTAATCAAACCAATATCTGTGTTCTTGCGTGCCGTTTTTGTGCGTTTAGAAGGAGTAAAAAGCAATCAGATGCATATGCGTTGACCATAGAAGAATACATCAAAGAAATGGACAAGTTTGCTGAACATATCGATGAGGTACATTCAGTTGGCGGTCTGCATCCAGACTGGGATATTGAATTTTATGTTAGTTTAATTACTGCTGCAAAAGACAAATACCCTAAAATTTCCATAAAGGCTTTGACAGCGGTTGAGATAAAACATTTATCTAATCAATCAAATATCACATTTAGTGAAACTCTTACGAGATTAAAAAATGCTGGATTAGACTCACTTCCTGGTGGTGGGGCTGAAATACTAAATGATGAAATACGTGAAATTATTTGCAAAGGCAAAGAGAGTTCTGAAGAATATCTAGAAATACATCGTCAAGCACATTTACAAGGCATACCATCAAATTGTACTATGTTGTTTGGCACTATTGAGAAAATAGAAGATCGACTAGAGCACATGGATAAATTACGTAAATTAGCTGACGAATCATTAATGTTGCAATGCTTCGTTCCCTATCCATTTTTACCTGATTCTTCTAGATTGCCACAAGCACAGTTAGCAACAGCCAATGAAATTTTACGTACTATTGCGGTATCCCGATTAATGTTAGATTCTATACCACACATCAAGGCCTATCGAATGAATATTGGAGATGAAGTTGCTGAGTTAGCACTCCACTACGGGGCCGACGACATTGATGGAACAGTACGCCAAGAATCTATAATGCACTTGGCTGGAGCAAAATCAAGTTTGAATTACGGTAGTTATCAACTTGCCAAATTGGTTAAAGATGCGGGATTTTCTCCTGTTAATAGAAATACCATCTACACCAAGTTCAGCGAATTTGAAATTGTTCCTCCAAAACGAGCTAGACGCTTGTCTGTTATCCAAAATTAGGTGATAATATGATTGCCCAGGAAACTAATGACTTGATTCCTAAATTCCTTAATTGGAAAAATACTATTGGACGAGTAGCGTTCATGAATTGCGATCCTTTATTTCTAAAATTAAGTAATCAGTGGGATGTTCTACCTGCACCGCCATCCTGGCTTACTGGACATTTGTTGAGAAGCGACTGTATTTTAGCCCCAATTCCTGCAGCTGATTATGCCAAAAATTCTGACGAATTAGTACTAGTACCTGACTTAGGTATTTGTTCTAAAGGTGAGGTTGGAAGTGTTCTATTATTTGGCAATGGTAGTATTTCAGAGATGGAGACAATCGCATTACCATCTGATTCTTCTTCATCTGTGGCTCTATTGAAGTATATCATCAAACAACAAGGATTAGAACCAAATTATATCGTAATGGGTCCAGACATAGATGCGATGTTAGAAAATTGCGATGGGGCTTTAATTATTGGCGATAGAGCCTTAGATGCATCTAAATTATATCCAGAAAAGGTTGTTTTGGATTTAGGTTTGGAGTGGCGCGAGATAACTGGGAAACCAATGGTCTTTGGCGTATTTGCTGCTAGAAGAGATACCCCGGTGGCTGACATAAAAAAAGCATATGATTCATTAATAGAACAATTAGAACTGTTCGAAAATTCTGTTGTGCGACGAAATGAAATAATCCAGATTTCTGCTGATAAGTCTGGTCTAACAAAAGAGAGATTGAATAAATATTTTGGGGAAGTGTTCAATCGCTTAGATCAACAACATATTGATGGTTTGAATTTGTTTCTAACCGAAGCATGTGGAAAACCAGAGTTTGCAGAATTTCTTTGGTAAATCTATCACAATTCGTCATCCGTTTTAACTCGTCTAACCTTACGTTGCTTGGGCTTTACAACCCTCTTCTTTGCGATAATCTTTTTACCCGGTTTATCGAGTTTACCATCCAGCCGTTGTCTCTTTGTTGACATAACAGGTCCCTGTTTATTTCGATCTATTTTGCCTGACCTACGTTTTAGTTTAATGTCGTCATTTGATTGAGAATCATCATCCAGAGTAAATGCAGCCCGTTTTTTAGGATTGTTTTCTTCTTGAACTTTCATGTGCTTTGTTTCTTCGTAATCCAAATCATCAGTGTAAGTCATTATTGGTTCTGGTTTGTTAGTTTGTCCGTCATCGTCAAGGATATCATCAAATTCTTCGATATATCCTGGATGTTGAATCTCCTCGTCATCCTCCTCATCACCATCATCTTGATCTTCGCCAAAGTCCATCTCATGAAGAATCGTAGAGTTCAGATTGTTCCTTCTAATCAGGAACCATGTGGATAATATGCATGCTAAAACCACAGTCAAAATAATCGTAATGTTATCCAATATCTTACCTAATATTGAATCGATTTGATTATCGCTTTTTTCAGCAGTTGAATAATTCAAGAGGGGGTTTTCTCCATAGTTGTACCAAACGGATGACTCTAATATTCCATCTGACTTTACCTGTGTGATGTAGACTGGATGATTTTCTACAATATGAGTTATAGAAGAGCCAATAACAGATATTTGATCAACTAACTCGATGGTAAATGGTAGAGAGGCATTTGGAATAATATCAAAAGTAGTTCTGAATGCAAATTTTATTTGTCCTTTATCATCCCACTTAGTAAAGGATAGCCCTTCTATTATTCGACACTCTAACGAGCCATTATTTATTTGACCAATTGAAAGTTCAATTGAAGAACGTAACTTTGTGATATAGTCATTCTTATCCATATTATGGCATATTGCACCTTCAATCAAATTTGTCTCTTCATAACTAATTCTTTGATCAGAAATTATCGAACGCCTTGATAAATTTCTGAATGTGTAAGTGTCAATTGTGTTCATTGTATAAACGTCATCAATTACCAAGGTGTCACCACCAAGGCTGATCTGATATGATCTTAACGTAGATATGTCGGGAGTTCTACTACACACAGTTTCATTTAGGCAATTAAAATCCCAATCATCCAAATGTGAATCACCATCGTCATCATCATCTAATATATCTGGAATATTATCTCCGTCTAAATCCGAACCTATCGAGCCAAATCCATCAGGTATTGTTGGTGTCCCATAAGCAGCTATATGATTAGAGTCGGTAGCAACAAACAAATCAATAATGACGCCTTGGTCTTCTACTATCGCAAAATCTAGAGACTTGTGCATTAGGCGCACAGAAGAAATTCGTTCAAATGTAGAGCCGTCAATTACTATTAATTCAGGACTATTATCAGATTCTAGTATGAATATCCTGTCCGAATTTAACGACCATTTTATTTCATGTGAATCCCCTAGGTCTAAACTTTGTAATTGAGAACCACTCAATGAAAAAGTGTATAGGTTTCCTGTTACTGTGATAACGGCTAATTTAGCATCAGATTGACTAAAATCACAACCAATAATTTCCTCTTGGACCTCAAAACTGATTTCTTGATATTCGCCCAAACTATCCCAAATATTAACGCGACCAAGTTCGTCTCCAGTTACGATATAATTTCCAGACTTAGAATATTTTACACATGTTATATCTGAAACATGCTGTCCTGTGATTTGATTAGCTATAGACATGGTTTCTGTGTTGTAAATATCTGCACCGTTGTTCATATTTGGAGTGATTATATTCTCGCTATTGGGCGACCAATCAATATTGCCGAAGCGATCGTTACTTCTGCCTTTTTCCGATTTTATTTCACCGGTTTCTAAATTCATAATCTGTATTGAATCAGGGATTGATTGCTCTGCCCTTAGGCTAATGGCTAATTCTTCTCCGTTTGGTGAAAATTGTACATCATAAATTTCTCTTACAAAGTCAATAGAATTTATTATTTCTAACGTGTCCATGTCATGGAATTCGAGCGTATTTCCATATGAGCTGGCTACTAAATTATGCTCGTCATCCAAAGCAACTGATTTAGTGTAAGCATCATTTGAATCTGCAAGTGTTACCCCAACATAATTTATGCCCGATGAATTTGCAGCGGCGCAAGGTATTACTAATGAAATAAATAGGGTGCATAAAAATACACCAACATAATTAACTTTCATCGGGTTCATTATTTCCTATGTTTTGAACTACTTGAATTTATAGACGAAACATTACTTTAACTTATGATTTCATTAGTTTTATACAAACTTCAAACGGATGGTTATTGAAGGACTTAATTTTCCCATTGCCATGGACACCATACTAGAACAAGACGAAAACGGCGACTACTTGGTCAGAATCGGTCATTCACCAGACCCAGATGATGCCTTTATGTTTCATGCAATAACAAATGGTAAATTCCCCACACCGGGATATAAATTTGTTCACGAACTTCAAGATATTGAGACATTAAACCATCGTGCTATGAACCAAGAGCTTGAAGTTTCAGCAGTATCCATTCATGCATTTCCCGAAATTTCTAAACATTACAGTTTGATGAATTGTGGCGCTTCAATGGGAGAGGGGTATGGGCCAATGGTTGTTTGTAAATCAGGCGTGTCTATGGATGGTGCTAAAAATTCTGTAATTGCAGTGCCTGGTTTGAAAACTAGCGCATACCTTGGTTTAAGATTAGCTTGGGGTGATGTAAATGTGGCAGTCGTCCCATTCGACGAAATAATCCCTCGCATACTGGACGGAACCTATCTTTCAGGACTAATAATCCACGAAGGTCAGTTGACTTATGTAGATAATAATCTAAATGTATTAGTGGATTTAGGCAAATGGTGGAATAGTATCACCGATAATTTCCCAATGCCATTAGGTGGTAATGTAGTGAGGAGAGATCTTGGACAACAAATGATGAAAGATATCACACTATACACCAAGATGAGTATTGAATACGCAATAAAAAATCCTGATGAAGCATTAGAATTCGCTAAAAAGTGGGGCCGTGGTATCGATGATGCAACTAACAAGAAATTTGTCACTATGTACGTCAACGATCGAACAATTGACTATCGTAAAGATGGAAGAGATTCGATAAAACTGTTCCTACAAGAAGGTCAAAAAATTGGACTAATTGACCAAGAATTCGATACTAACAATATCGAGTTTATTGGGGCGGTCTGATGGCAAGACAACCAAAAATAAACCAAATGGACCATTAGACCTTGCTAGATCACAAACTTCCGACATCATAGAATGTTTCGAATAGTTATTTACCTGCTTGACAAGACTAAATCAAAAGAAAACATTGAGACCGATGCTAGAGGCAAATTCAATAACTACAATAATTACCAAGGACTAGGAAGAACCATGCCACATGACAATATCCAACTTGCTCAAGCACCGAATGGAGAAATTGGTCCAAGATGTAAACAGTGTGGCGTAAGAATGACCTTTGGCGCTGCAATGGTCATCAACAATAATTATTATTGCTGGGAATGTTATGTTGAAGTCACTGGTGCAGACTCATCAACAAAAATAGTTGAGGCTGAGAAGAAATTCTGGATGACCAATGAATAAAACAAACAAATTATGGTGTGATGATGTTTTCTACTGGGTGGGCAAGGTTTGCTCATAAATTCACCAATTATTACAGACATTCACCTCTTTGGGCACCACCGAGAATAAAGTATCGTGAATGGATGTTCATTCCATTCGGTAATTCGCCTCCTATCCGACATAAGGGTTTTTCAGACACAGAATCTGTTAGGAATTTTATTACCCAACGTCCAATGCATTCATGCTTTTATTCCACTGCATATTGGGAAAAACCTTACATGATGAAAATGGTAGAAAAAGAATGGATTGGGGCTGATTTAATATTTGACCTGGATGGAGATCACTTACCTGGTGTTACTGATAGAGATTTTCCAGCAATGCTCGAGGTTATTCAAGAACAGGCCTGGACATTGTGGAATGATTATCTTGAACCGGAATTTGGATTTGAAGAAAAATATTTACAAGTTACTTTTTCTGGTCACAGAGGTTTTCATCTACACTACAGAGACCCTTCTCTATTCCATTTGGACTCTGAAGCTAGAAGAGAAATAGTATCTCACATACGAGGTCAAGATGTTGACGTCAAAGGTAGCCTTGCTAGATTCCAATTAGGTGATAGAACAGGGTGGGCTAATCGAATTAATAGGGGTATGGAATCAGTGGTAGAAAAACTTCAACAAATCGCCAAAAAAGAAAAAGGATACACTTCTCTCCTAGACGAATTACATGATAGTTTAAAGTCTCAAGCAAAGCGAGAAAACAGATCGAGTTCTAAAGGTAAGACTTCAATTCAAAATTTAGGTGAACTTTTAATCAACCAACAGAGGACTCAAAACTTACTGAATGGTAATTTTGGTGTTCTAAATAAACATGAATCGCTATTCCTTGACCTGCTTAAAACAGATACTTCTGTGGTTTTATCAAATGCAGGTGAAGCAGATGAAGTTGTTACCATCGATGTTAGGAGACAAATAAGATGGCCAACATCCCTACATGGCAAATCTGGAATGAGAGTTACAGAATTCCCATTAAACAGACTTGATCCGGATAAATCCAACAGTTTTGATCCACTTTTTGAAGCAGTTGCTCTGGGCAATGATAAGAATTTACAAGTGGAAATTACCCAAGATGATTGTCGTTTCAAATTTTTTGAACAAGAATGGACGCCAAATAAAGGTGATATCTTGGATATTAGCGATGCGGCAGCCACATTTTTGGTTCTTAAGGGATGGGGAAAAATAGCATCTCCCTAACACTACTAAATCTTCTCAATATTGAGGTTTTTTTAGGTAAGGTTCAATACTATACTGCTCTCCCTTGAGCATAGGTGAGGTCATGGGGTTCAGGAAGAACAAGAAAAAATCTGCTCCGGAGCAAACTAACCTAACCCTCCCTCCGGCTCCTTTGCCACCAATGCCCGGAATGCCATTACCACTTCCTGATGCAATGTCTATGCCGCCTCTCCCTACACTACCAATTCCTGCGGTAGCAGAATCAGTTGAAATTAAAGAAACCGTCACAGAAAGTTCTGAGAAAGGCGAAGATTATAATGAACTGTGGGCCAAAAAATCAAACAAACCACTGCCACAAATTTATGGTCATATAGACCGTATTTCAGCTGGCGAAGCAGGGTCGTTATTAGATAGATATGCCGACCGTTTTGGTCATGCTCTAGACCGCGATATTATTGTTCTTAGAAAACAACAACACGATGATAAAATAGCCCAAGTTAGGGATGCTCCGGTAGTTGAACTACTGGAAGATGAGATAAATGAACTGTCTCAAGAGGAGCAATTAATTCAAATTGAAGACGAAATTCGAACCTTGAAACCTAGTTACCAAGAAGCAAAAGCAGAAGGGGATGCAGACCTATTGGCAGAACTTAAGCCACAACTAGAACTGCTGTTAAAGGAAAGAAAGCAACTTCAATCTTCAATTGCTCAATCCAATGCCGCACCAGAGGAATCAACTTCAACATCTTCCGCTGAATCAGCACCCGTCATTGCTCAAGTATCAAATGAAGAAGACTTGTTTGTGACATTCGTTGCAATAGTTGATGAATTACTAGGTTCTAATTTACCGGCAAATGTTGTCGAATCATTTGTTGAATCAGATGACTTTTCAGTATACCAAACAGTTGGTAGCGATCCACAATCTGCTGATGATGACTTAAGATCATTATTTTTCAGTATTGTAGATGGACAACTTGGAAACATGGATTCTGAATCAATTGAAACCTTTGTTGGTTCTTCTGATTTTGAAATTTACAGCACCATCGGAGAAATGTATCAGTGAGGATGATAATATGGGACTATTAGATAAAGCAGGTGGAGCAAGCGAACCAAAAGCTAAAGCAGTTGCTCAAGCTAAACCAGTGGCAAAAGCAAAACCAGTTGCAAAGGCTGTTGCGAAGGCCAAAACAGTAGCTAAAGCCGTTGAGAAAGCTTCAGCACCCGTTGCGGTTGCTGAACCAAAATCGAATAAGGAAAAGAAAGCTAAGAAGGCACGTAAACCCCGTTCTGATCGTCCATCAGGATTTCCTGATGGCTTTGAAATGGCAAATAAATTAGATCGTACCATGAGTTGGTTCGTCAATTTTGCGTGGAACTTTGGTGTACTGTTCGCCGCCCTATTTATGATGGCCAGCGATACTGGATTAGTAACTACTATTCTTATCGTCGTAGCATTAATAATGATGGTATTGAATGTGATTCTGTTGCCATTTAAGACGGGTAGGAATCTTGGTCAATTCGTTTCACGAATCAAATATGTGAATTCTGAAGGAGAAAAATCTACGCCCATACAAGGTGCTTTATCTAATTCTGTAGGGATTTTAGCATTATTTGGTTTCCTCTTTATATTCGTCTCAACAAGTGATATAGGTGACAAGGATGCGGGAGCAGGCCCGATAATCTTCACGGTAGTTGGGGCAATATTCGTAATTCTTTACATCGTCAACTGGCAATTTTCTAAAGCCAGTGACCATAACCAAGGGCTTTACGACGTCATGTTTGGAGCATACATGGTAAAACACGTTCCAACTGCAGAAGAGAAAGCAAGTGGATTCTGGGCTAAATTCGAGAGTATGGGAGATTATGGCGATAAGTTTGCTGCTAGTAGAGAAGCTAAAAAAGAGGCTCAAGAAAATGAGGCGGCCAAGAATCTCAAGGATGAATCAAAAACAGCCAATAAATCTGATGGTGATAAGCCCGAGGCAAAAGCTAAGCCAAAAGCCAAAGCCAAAGCTAAGCCAAAAGCCAAAGCCTCTGGGAAATAAGCGTCTTTTGACTCTTGACAGTGAATTCTATGTTTCTAGTTAAGTATAGGTGGATACGTCCGTCTTTGCTATTATTACTGTTAGTTTTCTTTATTTGTCGATTGTTAATTAGTTCAACGTTACTAGAGTTTAGTATATTTTTTTCGATTTTGTCCCTGATATTTTATAATTTCATTATAGAATTATGGATCGCAATGGCATTTATTTCACCTGGTAACAAAAAGAAAATGTTCAATGAAAACGGTTGGCGTTCTTCATTCCTTAATTTATCTACAAAAATCCATGTTAAATCCTATTTTGATGATATCAAACGTCCTTTAGTCATAATTATTCACGGCTGGAGGAGTGGAGCGATATCCATGGAGGGTAGAGCAAACAAATACATCCAAATGGGGATGCATGTCATCATTTTTGAGATGCCAGGGCATGGTGCAAGTGAACCCGTGGCGAAGTGGACTGCTGGTCATGCAGCAGTAACTTTCCATGAATTTTTTGAATCAATCGAATCTTATTTCAATATGGATGATGTATCAGATATCTACTTTCATGGACACAGTATGGGCGGTTTTGTTCTATTGAAGTTCAATAAATTAATTGGTTCTAACAGCCAATATGAAAAGATTAATGGATACATATTAGAATCACCTTTAACATGTTACTCCTTTATTTTTGAAGAGACAATAAGTCAGTTATTTATTCCACGATTTTTGATTAATAAGTATTGGAAAAGACTTCGGATACACTTTAACACTGTGAACCCAAAGTTGAGCCCAGTTAAGGATCTAATGGAGGTTGATGTACCTTCATGGGGGTCGATAACTAATAATTTATTATTGGTACAAGCTGAACAGGATGATATACTAGGCAGACGGCATTATGATGCATTGGTTGATGTGCAAAAGGATTCATTAGACAACAGTTCAACCTTTGACCATTATCTGGTTACAAGTTTGACACATGCAAAATCTAGAACTAATTCTGACAGAGACATAATTATCGGTGACTGGCTAACTGAAAGAATTCACTCTGATACGTTAACATCAGCCTGATCTCTGGCTAACTCCCGCATATCTTCAACTTCATCTAACTCGTCAACAATTTCTTCACCCAGTAATGTTTCCAAAACATCTTCCATAGTTAGAATACCGGATGTACCACCAAATTCATCTGTAACAATGGCTATTTGTTGTTTTTTAGTCAAAAACATATCTAATGCACTGTCAACTGAACTGTTGGTTGAAATTGTCTTTACTGGTTTTGATAACTCTGAAATCGTTAAATCCCACTCATCTCGACTGGCCGCCATTAGTAATTGGGAACGAATTATGATGCCCTTTATATCGTCAATAGAGTCACCAAAAATAGGAATTCTCGAGAATCTTATTACTTGATTCTCATCCATTACTTGTCTGATAGTATAATCTTGTTGAAATGCTGTTATTACCACCCTAGGAGTCATAACTTCATTGACTGCAATTTCTCTAAGCCTGAGTAAGTTGTGAATCACCGTCTCTTCATCAACTTCTAAGATGCCTTCTTCTTCTCCTAAATCAGCCAATGCTGCTACATCATCACGAGTTACTAACGAATTGCCTCCCGAAGGTAAGATCTTTTTTAGCCACTGTATAGGGATTATAATTAACATCAGTGTGTAAGTCAAAAAGTTAAGAATATGGCCTGCAGTTGGAGCAAGCTGTTTCCAATAGGCAGTTCCAAGAGTTTTTGGAATTATCTCGGAGAGGAATAGTACTGCTATGGTTAGTACTACAGAGGCTATTGTCAGGTATTCTTCACCAAACTGTTTGTTTACCTCGGAACCAACACCTGCAGCGCCCATTGTGTGAGCAATAGTGTTTAACGTAAGAATTGCAGTTAATGGTTTTACTGCGTCATCATCTTTCAGTTTGGCCCAGATTTGTCCTATTTTACTGCCATTCTTTTCCATTACTGCTATGTGCGTGTAAGGTATTGAAAGTACAATTGCTTCTAAAATGGAGCAAAGGAAAGATACTCCAAGTGCTAATGTTATGTAAAAAATCAATATTGTATAATCCATGAATTTACGACGGCCCCTAGACGATGCGCTAAACATGCCTAATGATTCTAGTTATTCAAAATGACGCATAAATCGATATTGATGGTGAAACTCAATAACGGAAGTCTACACGCACAGACATTGAGGGCTCTAGATGACCGATGTGAGCGAATACGTGATGATTTGTGTCGCATGGCCATATGCCAACGGACCACTTCACTTAGGCCACGTAGCCGGGTGCTACCTCCCCCCAGATATTCAAGCAAGGTTCGAACGTGCTAAAGGAAATCGGGTACTAATGGTATCGGGTTCAGACGAACATGGAACTCCTATTACAGTGTCAGCAGAAGTTGAAGGCGTCAAACCACAAGTTATTGTAGACAGATATCACAAAATCAACCAACAAGCACTCCTAGACCTAGGATGCTCTTGGGAGCCAAAAATAGACCCTAGAGGTATAGAGTATGGCGGTTCACTGTTCAATAGAACTTCAGATGTCAGACACAAGAACATTGTTCAAGAAAATTTTACTAAATTACTTGATGCAGGATTATTTGAACGTAGAACAAGCAAACAATATTACGAACTGTCGAGTGATAATAAGGGACGATTTTTGCCCGACCGTTATGTAGAAGGTATCTGCCCTACATGTGACATAGATGGAGCTAGGGGTGACCAATGTGATGAGTGCGGTGCCACTTACGAAGCAATTGAATTAAAGTCTCCAAGATCAAAAATGAATCCTGAAGCAGATATTGAAATTCGGGACACTGACCATTTCTTTTACCGACTAGATCTGTTTCAAGAGGTCCTAGAACAACATGCCGAAAGTCGTAGTGCCGTCTGGAAGTCTAATGTCAAAGCAATGACAAAGCAATGGTTAGACATGGGTCTACGGCCAAGAGCAGTAACTAGAGATTTATCATGGGGCATTCCCCTGCCATTAGAGGATAATGAATGGAAAGGTAAGTGTGTTTATGTTTGGTTTGAAGCAGTTCAAGGTTATACTACTTGTGCACAGATTTGGTCTGAATCTATTGCTACCAAGGCTGGACATCCAGACGGCAAAGATTCATGGAAGAAATGGTGGATGGTTGACGAAAAGGGGAACTCTCCAAGACACCTTTATTTCCTAGGCAAAGATAACATTCCATTTCACACTGTAATATGGCCTGCTCTTATTATGGGACTTAATCATGCCAATGCAGGGAAGAATTCCACTCAACCGGTTGAGTTGCCATCAGTCGGTGAATTAGCTCTAGAAACTAATGTCCCAGCAATGGAATATCTAATGTTGGCCGGTGGACAATTTTCTAAATCTAGGAAACATGCTGTCTGGTTACCTTCATTTTTACAGAGGTTTGATCCTGACACGTTAAGATATTATCTAAGCATTAACATGCCAGAAAACCACGATACAGACTTCAATTGGCCAGACTTTGTTGAAAAAATAAACTCTGAACTAATCGCAGCATACGGTAACTTCGTTCATCGCGTTTTGACTTTAGGCGCTCGCTTACCTAAAACTGCAAATGGACCATTTGAAAATTTAGAGATGAGTAATATTACCGCTAAGCACTCTGAAAAGTTAGAAAAAATACATTTAGAAATCACAACATCTCTTGAGCGACATAGGTATAAGGAAGCGTTGAGGTATGTAATGAATGCAGCCCAATACGGCAATCAAATTATTCAGGCTGCAACACCTTGGAAATATTTGGGTGATAAGTTTGATGGCTCTGATGCGGCTAAAGAATCTTTAGCTAGCCTAGCATTTGGCTGGAGAATTTGTCGATATCTTGCCGTGGTTACACAACCATTTTTGCCTTTCAGTGCTCAGAGATTATGGGATTCCCTTGGCCAATCAGGGCAAGTGGCACAAACAGATTGGTTTTCAGCAATTGACTGGCAAACCGATATGACGTGGAATGACCAAAACCCTGAACCATTATTCAAACGTTTAGAATTAGATGAAATATTAAAACAAGAACAATCATTGGTATCTAAAGAAGTAACTGATAGCAACCCTATATCGAATGTCAAAGGTGGAAAGAAAGGTGGAAAAAAGATGAATAAACAAGTAGAAGGAATACAATATTTAGACTTCAATGATTTTATGAAAGTAGAACTAAAAGTCGGCAAGATAACTAGTGTTGAAGAACATCCTAATGCGGATAAATTATACGTGATAAATTTGGATGACGGTGATAATGGACGAGTGATATGTGCTGGTATTAAACAATATTACAGTGTTGAGCAATTGACTGGTATGCAAGTTGTATTTGTCAGTAATTTGCAACCAAGACCACTTAGAGGTGTGAATTCTGAGGGTATGATGTTAGCTGCAGATGACGGAAATGGGCAAGTAAAATTAATTACCGTAGATGGGCAAATTTCCACCGGGTCTACAGTTAGATGACTAATCGGCAATTCTTTTTTTGACTGATTGCATTATTTCTCTAGCAGTTATGCTGCAATCTGCTAATATCTGTGGGCAAGCATCTCTCATTGTCTGACCATATCCAGCAGGTAATGAATTAAGATTTATATCAACATTGAATAATGCGCCTTTGCATGCTGCACTAGCAAGTAATCCAGCCACTCCCACATCCGAAACTGCGTTTGCGTTACCATAATTCGCTAAACCATCTAATAATTTTAGTAGGTCTAGTGATAAACATGCAGTTTGGTAAGGTACCTCAGCAGCTTTTAATGTGGCTTGTCTGATACTTTTTCTTCTATGTGCCTTTTCTTCATCGGTAGATTTAGGTAACCTAAAAGAACTCATGACCAAATCGAATGCATCGCTATCTTGATCTGCTAAATGACCTGCTTTAGTTAATATCTCCTCAGTCTTATTATTTGCATTCTGTGCATAAATCCAACCTGATTCCCATTTTTCTTTACCTAATGTAAGTTCAATCACCATTTTAGTCAGTGCTGCTGCTTGACCTAACGCAACTGCACTGGCAGTACCTCCACCGGGAGTAGGTGCAGATGATGATAATTCATCTTGGAATTCACCAAGGGTTTTTTGCATCCAACTCAATTATCATCACCTGCCATTGCCCATTCGATTATTCTCTCATGTGGATTAAATTTGTCAATTTCAGATAATCCTAGTCCATTGATTGCAGCATCAACATATTCTTCATCTGAATAATTTCCTTCTCCAAGATACCATACACCAGTTTGAAGCATTGATTTTAGTGGAACTAAACCAACTAGTTCGCTACCTTTGAGGGATACTGAATGGTCTTTAGCCAATGATTGACAAATTTCAAATGCCTTATGTATTGGACATTTTTCTACATCTAATATATTCATTGAAACTTGGCTAATAGAGTGAGTTTCTAATGTCACACCCATGCCTTGTATTTCCTGGACCATTCCCGTAACCCGCATCTTCTGTCCGTTTTCTTGTTTGATTAACCTACCACTGCCGCGAATGATTGATCCAATCTTCTTTGCCACAACCGCTTCTGTTTCATCAATATTTACATTATATGCGATTAATATGTCTCTAGAACCAATTGTTATTCCTCCGGATTTTTTTGTTGAATCACACCATTCACTAGGTCCAAAGTCCGGATATCTAGTTGAGTCTTTGTGATTGGTTTCCCCATTTGACAATCTATTTTCTAAGCCTTCATATTCACCCTTACGCAATGTAGAGAGGAGTTTACGGTCTGCGTGGGTTGCGGAGTAACCGTACAAAAAAGTACTCACTCCCAAATCTTTAGCCACCTTCTTAGCTAATTTTTCTGCGAGAGATGAGCATTCAGCCATCGTGAAATTATTGAGCGGGATAAACGGACAAACGTCAACAACACCCATTCGAGGGTGTTCACCATAATGGCTGCTCATATCGATTAATTCTACAGCCGATTCAATAAGTTTGTATGCGGCAAAATAAACCTCATCTGGACGTCCTGCTATGGTTATCACAGTTCTATTATAGTCTGCATCAGGCTCTACACTTAGTACCGAACAATGCTCATTTTGAGGTATATTGCTAACAATTTCATTAATTAACTCAATATTCCTACCTTCAGAAATATTGGGGACACACTCTATCAATGCCTTTTCCATGCACTGTGGTAATAAAAGGCGGACTTTGAAGTTAGCCTTAACTGTAAATGGAATCAGGTGAATCTTTGAGGCCACCTTTAATTTTCTTTAAATTAATCCTTTTTATTGAATCCATGAAGTCAGTTTGTGTTATGTATCCACGACCTTGTCTAATGGCAATCATACCTGCTTCAACACAGGTTGCTTTGATTTCTGCACCTGAAAAACCATTAGTTTTGTCGACAATCGGTTTCAGTTGTATTTTTTTGGTTGACATTTTATCGATATTTAGTTTGAATATCGCCTTCCGACCGACATCGTCAGGTATTGGGATTTCAATAACTCTGTCAAAACGACCCGGTCGCAATAACGCTTCATCGAGTATATCTGGGCGATTAGTGGCAGCAATAATCTTGACATTCTCGAGTGCATCAAAACCATCTAATTCAGCAAGTAATTGCATTAGAGTTCTTTGGACTTCTCTATCTCCACTAGTGGATCCATCCAAACGTTTTGCACCGATGGCATCAATTTCATCTAGGAATATTATTGACGGAGACTTTTCTTTTGCTAAAGAAAATAACTCTCTTACCATTCTTCCTCCTTCTCCAATATATTTTTGTGCCAGTTCACTGCCAACCATTCGGATAAATGTTGCTTCTGTGTGATTTGCCACAGCCTTTGCAAGTAATGTTTTCCCGCAACCTGGAGGGCCTACCAATAAGATGCCCTTTGGTGGCTCAACACCGACTTGTTCGAATAGTTCTGGAGAGTTAAGTGGTAACTCAATCGCTTCTCTAACGTATTGTTTTTGTTCTTCAAGTCCAGCTACAGAATCATAATCTGTATCTGGTCTTTCAACCATTTCTGCCCCACTGACCATAGGGTCCCAAGCATCATGTAATACTTCAATAACCGCCAAAGTGTCTTGATTTAGGGCTACACGTACACCAGGTTTCAATACGTTAGGGGTTAATCTTTGATTTAGCGCCACTTGGAAGACTGTCCCGTTGGATGAGCGCACTATGCCTCTTTCTTGGTCTAATATATCTTCTAGATGTCCAACGATTAACGGGGGAGATTTTAATGATCTAACTTCTTCATCTAACCTGTTTGCTCGCTTTTTCAAAGAACGGATTTCTGATTCCATGTGAGCCCTTTCATTGATTAAATCCTGAGTTTGGTCTTGAAGATTCTTGAAATCATCTTCCAGGTTTTTTAGGTCTTCATCATTCGAAGATATGATGTCTTTAGTTGGTGTGCCCACGTCCCCTACCATGTCGCTCAATCAGTCCTAGCGCCAATCATCTATGAACTCTACCTAAAACCATGACAAGATTCATTTTGATGGTAGCATAGGAGAGCACGGTGGGGTAATGGGAGAATGCGAAGTTTGTGGTGCCATGAAAGTTGGTACAAAGCCAATAATGATGGGAAAAGCACAAGTCTACGCGTGCACACGTTGCGTTGAAAAACTCGGATTGGCGCCCAAAGAAGAAGCCCCTGGAATAAAAATGTCGCGCACAAGAACGCCATTTACCGGTTCTAAACCCCGACGAAAAAATGACATAATGGCTAAGCGGGAAAAAGAATTAGCGGAAGATTTTGGCAACCGAATCACTACTGCTAGAAAAGCCAAAGGTTGGAATCATGCAGAATTAGGTAAGCGAATTGCTGAAACTGTTAATGTCATAAAGTCTGCCGAATCAGGCAAACGACCTACTGATTCACTGATTAAAAAATTAGAAAAAGTTTTGGGAGTAGTATTGCTTATTGAATCTACGCCTTCAGAAACCTCAAGAGTTGTGCATCAAGGAAATAGAAATATGACTTTAGGCGATTATTTTAAACAAAATGGTGCTTGAATGAGAGAATTGAACATACATTCGTTATGGCTTGCTCAGGACGACCCGAAAAAAAACACAGCAGTATTATCTTCTAAACGAGGCGACATCACGCTACATAAACGAATCAACACCCTTCCGAAAAAGGGGATAATTCTAGAGCCCTTGTGTGGCAAGGTTTTTGGTCCTGAAGACCATGATTTAATCACGGAAAATAACGGCTCTATTGTTGGTTTGGATTGCAGTTGGAAGCAAATTGAATCTAGCGTCGAATTGGTTATGAGAAGAACCAGACTAAAGGCAAGAATGTTACCATTATTCTTGGCGGCAAATCCAGTCAATTGGGGTAAACCTGGTAAATTGTCAACCATTGAAGCACTAGCAGCGGCGGCTTATTTGTGTGGGAATAAAATGCAAGCTGAAGAACTCCTTGGTGGATTTCGTTGGGGGCAGAGATTTATCGAATTAAATTATGAGCCGTTAGAAGAATATTCCTCAGCCAAAACTAGTCAAGAATTAGTTGAACTTCAGTTTGAATTCTTTGATCTTGATCACCTGAAAAGTGGTGAATAATAGTGAATTATCGCAAGATTCCAATATCTAGGCTCAATGAGGGTGTCAGATTAATTCAAACTGATGATATTGCGATTGAATCTCTTGTAAAATTGACTGTTAATCAAGAACCTTTAGCTAACTTATTGGCTTCACCAGATAATTGTGATGATTTAATTATTGGCCATCTATTAGCGGAAGGATATATCACTCTAGCAACTATAATTGATAAGTCTAATATTATAATTAAAACCGATATTCATGGCACTATATTAGTCGATGTAAAGATATCTAATCTAGAAATTTCTCCAAGTAAATCACTAGGGATTACTACAACATCATGTGGTGCATGTAAGTTAGACGGGATGGAATTAATGATAAATGGATTGCCAAGTGTGAAAAAATCGAGTTATTTTGATTCTGAAATATTATATCGTGGGCTGAAGCAGATGTCTGAAAATCAAACAGGCTTCATTAAGACTGGGGGCATGCATTGCGCAGGTCTATTGACAAATGATGGTAAGTTACAATTCCAAAGTGAAGATATTGGCCGTCACAATGCTGTTGACAAGGTAATTGGTAATGGGTTTAACCAGATTGAATTTAATGATTCTATTCTTTTATTAAGTGGTAGATGCGGATGGGATATTGTCGCTAAAGCTGCACGTTGTAATATCCCCACTATTGCTTCAATTGGCGCCTGCTCTTCACTAGCTGCATCTTGTGCTCGTAGTTTGGGTATCACAATACACTCTTTCGTCAAAAAAAATAGTTCTGTAATCATTGGTTAGTGTATCTATCTATACAGAGATTTCAAATGATTGATTTCAAAGAGGCTGGATAACAGGGGGAATTTAATGAAAGGTAAAACGCCTCTAGAAAACATCCCACTTAAAATTGGGAAGCCTAAAACTACTGCAGCGGGTATACCAGCAGTTATCTCAAGTGCAAAACATTCGCTTAAGAAAATGGGTCTAACAAATACTATCAAAACATTGAGGATGGTTAATCAAAAAGATGGTTTCGATTGCCCAGGTTGTGCTTGGCCAGACCCGGAACACAGATCCTCATTCGAGTTTTGTGAGAACGGCGCTAAGGCAGTGGCAGATGAAGCAATGAAGGCAAATGTGAATGCTAAGTTTTTTGCCAAATACTCTGTTAAAGAATTATCAGGGAAGAGTGATTACTGGCTTAATAATCAAGGAAGAATCAACCAACCAATGTATTTAGGTCCTGGCGAGTCAAATTATAGTGCCATAAGTTGGGAAAAATCATTAAAACTAATTTCCCGTAAAATTAATTCTTTATCCAGCCCTAACCGAGCTGTTTTTTACACATCGGGCAGGACAAGTAATGAGGCCGCTTTTCTATATCAGGCATTTGTAAGGTTACTCGGAACTAATAATATGCCAGATTGCTCTAACATGTGTCACGAATCTAGCGGTAAAGCATTGGTCCAGACCATAGGTATCGGGAAAGGAACAGTAACATTGGATGATTTTAATCATGCAGACACAATTTTGGTTATTGGACAAAACCCAGGTACAAATCATCCACGAATGTTGACTGCGCTTAGAGATGCTAAATTGAAAGGCGCTAAGATAATACATATCAACCCCCTTCCAGAAACTGGTTTAGTTAGATTCAAGCATCCACAAGACTACATGAAGCTTAATTTATCTTCAACTGGCCTCGCGGATATGCATTTACAGGTTAAAATTGGCGGTGATGCAGCATTATTGCAAGCGATAAACAAACTAACTATTGATGCTGGGTCAATTGATGATGGATTCATCTCTAAGAAAACTAAGTCATATGAAGAGCTAGCAAAGTCATTAGAACATATAGATTGGACAAGAATTGAAACAGACTCAGGTATTACTAGAAATCAAATCGATAAGTTATCTAATATAATTATCAATTCTAAATCTATTATCTCTTGTTGGGCCATGGGTCTGACACAGCACAGGAACGGAGTTCACGTAATTCAAGAAGTAGTAAATTTGCATTTGTTAGGTGGGCATATCGGCCGTGTCGGCGCCGGTTTGTGCCCAGTAAGAGGGCATTCAAATGTTCAGGGAAACAGAACTGTTGGTATTTGGGAAGCTCCTAGTGATTCATTCATTGAGAAAATGGAGTTGGGACTCAAAAATTCTATGCCAAGAAAACATGGCTATGATGTTGTTCATTCGATTTCAGCAATGGAAAGTAACGATGTAGACTTTTTGTTCTGTTTAGGTGGTAATTTTATTTCTGCCACACCTGATACTACTAGAACTGCAACTGCTGTTTCAAAGTTAGATATGGTCGTACATGTTTCCACTAAACTAAATAGATCTCATTTAGTTAATGGAAGCGAATCGTTAATCCTGCCTTGTTTAGGTCGTACAGAGTCAGATATTCAAGCTGAAGTCGAACAATTCGTAACGGTGGAGAATTCAATGGGAATAGTTCATAAATCTCAAGGCAAACTAAAACCAGCCTCTAATATGTTGAGGAGTGAACCATGGATAATTGGCAACTTGGCTGATTTAACATTGCCAAAGTCCAATATTGACTGGTTGGGTTGCGTTGAAAATTATGACAAAGTAAGAGATTTAATCAGCCACTCAATTAGTGGCTTTGAGGATTATAATACTAGAGTTAGGCAACCTAATGGATTTTATCTACCCAATCCTCCAAAAGATAGTTGCGAATTTGAGACCAATGACGGGTTAGCTCATTTTTCAGTCAATCCACTGCCTGATGTTTCGCTGAATGAAGACGAGTTTGTGATGATGACAATAAGGTCGCATGACCAATATAACACCACTATTTATGGTCTTGACGATAGGTATCGTGGAATAAAAGGTAACCGAAGAGTCTTGATGATGAACCCTCATGACATGTTAGAAAGAAATTTAAAAACTAGGGACTCAGTTAATATTACAAGCCATTTTAAGGGAACTACACGTTTTTCTCAAAAATGGTTGGTAATTCCATACAATATACCAAAAAGGAATCTCGCAGCATATTTCCCAGAGGCAAACGAATTAGTACCACTAGAATCAACTGCTGACGTCTCAAATACTCCTACCTCTAAATGGATTATTTGCACAATAAGTGGGAATGATTCAACTGCTGAGGAGGAGTGATATTGACTAAAGGTTATGTCGAGTTTTTCTTTAGTAATGCGAAATTTAGAAGGTTATGGGCTGCTTCAGTAATCTCATTACTCGGTGAATGGTTCAATACGATTGCGCTATTTTTCTTGATTTTAGAATATTCTGGCTCAGAATTCCTGTTAGGTATTTTATTTTCGGTACGAATGGCTCTTTTCGCCATATCTCAACCCATTAATGGACTCTTAGCAGATCGGTTTAGCCGTAAGAGTTTGATGCTTTGGGCTAACCTATTACAAGTAGGTCTAGCATTATCATTCCTGTTAGTAGACGGACCGGAAGATATGTGGTGGCTAGTAACATTATCAGGCTTGATGATGTTATTGCACGGAGTTTATGTAACCGCAGAACGCGCTGCATTACCTAACATTGTTGATGAAGAGGATCTAATAACTGCTAACGCTATCGACAGTGCGTCTTGGTCAACTGCTCTGTGTATAGGTGCTATGCTTGGTGGCATAGTGGTAAGTATCTGGGGCACAGATATGGCATTCATTATAGATTCATACACATTTTTGTTGTCTTCATTATTGTTAATACCACTTAAATTCAGTCAAAATATTGATCCTAAAATGAAGGGACCCTTATTCAGCACAGCATTTGGCAATATCAAAATCGGTTGGTCAAGGATTTACTCAGATAAAAAATTGCTCAGAATTGTGTTCGCCAAATCATCTTGGAATTTAGCAGGTGCAGGATTGGCCGGTGTATTTCTTGTCTTGGCAGGCTCTGAATTAACAGGTTACGGTGCAGCGTTTGGATTTGGATTGTTTTTCTTTGCTCGCGGTGTTGGGACCGGTATTGGCCCATTGTTAGCGCGTGCAATATTCAAAGATAAAACAAAATGGCCTACATTAATTGGCATATTAGTAACAATTTCAGGTTTCTTCTACCTACTAGTTGGCATTAGTTTAGATATATATCTACCATTAACGGTCTTGCTAATTATTTGCGCTCACTCTGCAAGTGGGGGTAATTGGGTATTGTCTACAGTACTGACTCAAATGTGGGTCGAAGATGAGGTCCGCGGGCGAGTATTTTCAATGGACATGTTGATCCTTGGAACTAGTGCAGCATTATCAACTACAATAGCTGGTTATCTTGTTGAATATCAAGGTTTAACGCTAAAGAATGGTTTCATTTCGTTTTCATTGTTAATGATTATTTGTGGGATAATATTTACCTTTTGGCGGCCAGATATAGACGCAACGGTTAATCAATAGGCTCAAAGAACTCCAAGGATTCGCATTATCATGGGAGAGGACTATTCTACGCTAAGAGCATCCCTGTTATCGGGAATTCCTGATAATTTGCCTAATCACCCTGGCCACGATGGCTCTGTGGACCACGCTCCAAACCGTCGGCAGGTATTGGATGAAAATGGAAAAAGGCTTGCAATTAAAAACGCATTAAGATACTTTAATCGGGAACTTCATGCTACGCTGGGTAAAGAATTCTTACAAGAATTGAATTCGTTTGGTAGAATTACTATGCAAAGGTATAGGCCAACTGAGTATGAAATTAAGGCTCATCCAATATCAGCCTATCCAGCAAAATCCCAACAAGCTGCTTCAATTATGCTTATGATTATGAATAATTTAGACAAAAGGGTTGCACAATTCCCACATGAATTAATCACCTATGGTGGTAATGGCTCAGTGTTTCAAAACTGGGCACAGTACCGCTTAACTATGCAATACCTTTGTCAAATGACCGATCATCAAACTTTGGTTATGTACTCAGGTCATCCAATGGGATTGTTTCCATCCGATCCAAACTCTCCGCGAGTTGTTATCACCAATGGAATGGTGGTGCCAAATTACAGTTCAAGAGATGATTATGAGTTCATGAATTCAATTGGTGTGACCCAATATGGTCAAATGACTGCTGGGTCGTATATGTATATCGGCCCCCAAGGAATCGTCCATGGAACTACTATTACCCTGCTAAATGCTGCCAGAATGCATTTGGAATTACCCCCTGACAGAGATTTATCTGGTATTACTTTCGTAACTTCAGGACTAGGTGGGATGTCTGGGGCGCAAGCAAAAGCTGCAGTCATATCGGGTGCAGCATGTATTGTTGCTGAAATGAATGAACATGCTGCAGTAAAACGCCATGCACAAGGTTGGCTGACCGATTTGTCTTACAATATAGATAATTCAATTGATTTGTTGGTATCTGCAGCAAAAGAAGGCAGGGCGATATCGATTGGACATATTGGAAACATTGTTGAATTATGGGAACGAATCGTTGCAAGGGGCGTCAAAATAGATTTGGGAAGCGACCAAACCTCGCTACACAATCCGTATCAAGGCGGTTATTTTCCTGCTGACTACACCTATAATGAGTCCGTTCAAATGATGTCAAATGACCCCGAAAAATTCGCTCTTGAAATACGTAAAACCTTATGCAGGCATGCAGATGCCATTAATAAATTATCAGATAATGGTATGTTCTTTTGGGATTATGGTAACGCATTTCTGCTTGAATCATCCAGAGCAGGTGCAGATGTGCTAAATGATGATGGTAGTTTCCGATATCCTAGTTATGTTGAAGATATAATGGGTCCCATTTGTTTTGATTATGGTTTTGGACCTTATAGATGGGTCTGCACTTCTGGCGATCCTATGGATTTAGCAAAAACCGATCAAATAGCAAAAGAAGTATTACAAGGTCTAACACTTGGTGCATCGCCTTCTATTATCCAACAATTAAATGATAATATTAGATGGATTGAACAAGCTGGGGAAAATAACCTAGTAGTCGGTAGCCAAGCAAGAATACTGTATGCCAATGATGTGGGACGGCGTAAAATTGCCCTAGCCATGAATCAAGCAATTGCGGATGGAGATATATCGGCGCCTATCGTGTTGGGTAGAGACCACCACGATGTGTCGGGTACGGATAGCCCATACAGAGAGACTGCTAATATTCGAGATGGTTCTATGTTTACTGCAGATATGGCGGTGCAGAATTTCGTCGGTGATTCATTTAGGGGTGCGACTTGGATAAGTTTACACAATGGCGGCGGAGTTGGATGGGGTGAAGTGATAAATGGTGGATTTGGATTATTAATTGATGGTTCACAATCAGCTAAAAAGAAAATTGAATCTATGTTACACTGGGATGTAAATAATGGGGTGGCAAGAAGGGCATGGGCACGTAATCCTGGCGCCATCGAAGCAATTAAAGTGGCCATGGAAGAAAATAATTTACTCAAAGTAACGATCCCTGAAATAAGCGATGATGCTATCTTAGACGACATCCTAGGGTGATTTAATGGCGTCTGTTATACAATTAGATGGCAATACATTGTCGCCTGCTGAAGTATATGCAGTCGCAACAGATAATCTAGAAATTAATTTATCAGATGATTCTTGGGACAGGATTGTCAAATCTCGAAAAGTGGTAGAAGACATATTACAGTCTAGCCAAGTAGTTTATGGCATAAATACTGGCTTTGGTTCATTAGTAGATACTAATATTTCTAGTGAAAAACTACAAGATTTACAAATAAATCTGATAAGGTCTCATGCGACTGGTTTGGGTGAACCAATGTCTAGGTCGGCCGTGAAAACTATGATGGTTGCCAGAATCAATTCATTTGCCAAGGGTTTTTCCGGCGTCCATCCTAATGTAGTTCAACAATTAATCGATTATGTCAACCATGATGTAACGCCATATATCCCCCGCATAGGTAGTTTGGGAGCAAGTGGCGATTTAGCACCTCTCTCACACATGGCTATCACATTAATTGGCGAAGGTTCAGTCATTAACGATAGTGGGGATAGAATACCAACTAAAGATATGTTATTAGAAAAAGGCTTAATTCCAGTGGAGTTATCTGCTAAAGATGGTTTATCGTTAATTAATGGAACTAGTCAAATGCTAAGTTACTCGATACTATCTCTTCAAATTCTTAATAATTTGTTAACTATTTCAGACGTAATTTATTGTACTTCGCTTGAAGCATTTCAAGGTAGTATTAGTCCGGTTGATGCACGTGTGCATGCAGCAAGACCGCATCCCGGACAAATATTGGTTTCATCTAGAGTAAGACAAATAATGCAGGATTCAGAAATTTTATCTGGCCATAAAAATTGCTCGAAAGTCCAAGACCCTTACTCTTTTAGATGCGCTCCACAGGTACATGGAGCGGTCTATGAAGCATTAATCAGCATGCGAGAAACTATCCAAGTTGAACTTAATAGCACCACTGATAACCCATTAGTATTTCCTGAAACTACTCAACATCAAGCAACTATCATCTCACAAGGTAATTTCCATGGGGAAATCTTAGCACTTTGTGCAGATAGAATGTCACTGGCATTATTTGAGTTAGGTTCTATATCTGAGCGTCGCATGGACCAATTACTTGATTCTAAAAAGAGCGGTTTGCCACCATTCTTGGCTACCAATGGTGGGTTGGAATCAGGTATGATGATTGTGCAATACAGTGCCGGTTCATCCCTTTCCGAGATGCATGGTCACGCCGCTCCGCGCACCTCATTCTCCACTAGTACGTCTGCTGGACAAGAGGACCATGTGAGCATGGGTGCAACAGCATGTTGGAATCTTTATCAGTCATCTATTAGACTTTCAGAGGTTTTAGCATGCGAATTAATAATTGCATGTCAGGCTCTTGAATATAATACCTTAAGCCCGGCACCATTTGTCAAATCACTGTATAAATTAGTCCGTACTATATCTCCAAAGCTGACAAAGGATCGTTCAACCAGTGATGAATTACTTTCTATTGCTAAAATATTGAGAGATGGGTCCTGGCTATCTAGGATTGAAGCGGAAAACGAGCGCCTAATACGTTGACTGATAGTACTTCTTTTCTAGCTCATCTAGGCTAGTTAATTGCCTTAGCCTAAATATGTCAGTTGCTAAATCGGATGCATTGATGGAACTAGAATTAGAATTAATAAAGCGGTCTAAATCAACGGCCCTTCTGACCTTTTCTTCGACGGACTTGTATAATTCATATGCTTTATCTTCTTGATAATTCAACGCTGGTTCTATTTCAGATACATCTAACCCCATCCTCCTCCATTGCAATATTCGCTTGACTAGTATGTTATTAGAAAATCCAACCCGCGGCAATTTAGACAAATATACTAATCGCGGATTGCCATCTTCACCCAGTTCATATTCCATATTTTCACCAGGTGAAATACTTGTCTGAATACCCTCATTTTCCTCATATATTGTTGGGCTAGTAGTTTCATCAGAAAACTCAAGGTAATCTAAGATATATTTTATCTTAGTCGCTATTTTATCTGGCATTGCTAATAAATCTAAACATAGCACACATGAATAATTAAACCTAGATAATTTATCTACCAGCATAGTTATTTCCGATAAAAGTTGATGTGAACCAATCTTATCGCCAACTAATTCTAACCCCTCTATTACTATTACTTGTTCATTAGATGTATCCATATTTTGTTCCATAATTCCCAGTATCGCCGATATTGATGGCTTTATCGAATTGTTACCGTCACTTTCAGTCATCCAATACGCATCTAAACTATTAACTTCAAGTTGCTCTAATAAACGCCTTAATGGTATTCTTGTTATTAAGGTAAATTTACTTTCAGGGTTTTTCTCAATCATAAACTCGAGATCTGAAAACAGTTCAGAATATGACTGAGTTTCATAAAGATATGCGCGATTGCCGCCGACCTGTACCATGAGACCCAATAACGAATAAGACTAGTCATATATACATTTGAGCATAAATTACCCGTTAATCATTATATCATGGGTGGTAATCCGGCAAATGGGTGTGACAATGTCCGACGGTGAAGAAAAAGAAACTCCAATGGCTGAATGTGGTTCATGCAGGGCAATAATCCCTCTTGATTCAAAAGAATGTAGTGAATGCGGCATCAAGATATCAGGAGTTTCAGAAGCATCTCTTGGAGAATGCGGTGCGTGTAATTCTTTGGTTCCAATAGATTCTAAGATGTGCCCGGATTGTGGAGTATATTTTGTCGCAGATGATGTATTAGATGTTCTCCGCGACTGGTTTAATAATACGGGTATAGAAGCCCAAAAACTGTTTGAAAAATTCGACTCAGACTCGGACGGATCAATTGACTCTGAAGAATTACGCAATGGCTTGTTGAAAATGAATTTGGCCGACTTGCCACCTTCTCAAGTAGATCGTTTGATTAAGGAAGTAGACACTGACTCTGATGGAGTAATTAGTCTAGAAGAATTAGTCTTTTCAATCACAGGAGAGGAAATCCACTCCAGTGAACCTGTATCCGAAGAAGTGTTGGAATCCAGTAAAACAGCCAAAGATTATTCTGAAAATGTATTAGATAGAATTGTTGAGAAACATGCCATCGAAAATAAATCGGAATTTTTGGAATTTGCACAATCCTATGATGCCAATTCTAACGATTATCTCACAGAATCAGAACTCAAAAAGGCAGCAATCGATTATGTTGAACAAATATCTCAGTCGAATTCAGAAAGTGAAGAAGTTGTCGAGCAAGAAACAGGTACAGAAAAATTGACCGAAGAAGATGATTCTACCAATGAATCAATTATCGATGCAGATGAAGACGAAGAGGAAATGGTAGAACAAGAAAGTTCAGAATCTGAAGAAATTATTGAAGAATTAATCGCCGATTCTGCTTTGGAAAACCTCAACAAACTAGTATCAACTGCGGCAGGTTTAGACATGACAATAAGGTCTATGTTTGAATCTATTGACGGTGATGAAGACGGAATGATTACCGGCCCTGAGCTACAAAAAGGCATTGTTGAAATCTGTGGCGACTCCCTTTCACCTTCTGAGGTCTTTGAGATAATATCCCTGATTGATGAAGATTCAAATGGCAGAATAGATGCTTTTGAACTAATTGATATGATAGAATCGATGGACATTGATATGGATTCCGATTTAGTAGAAGAATCGGCTTCAGGATTCCAATTGCTAACCAATTACATGGATGAAGCAGGCTATACTCCTTCTGCTCTATTCAATAGCTTAGATATTGATGGGGATAATAGAGTTAGCAAAGAAGAACTTAGTTTGACATTACACAAGGAATTAGGTGACGACATAACACCAGAATTAGTTGATGAATTGATGGACATGTTTGACGAAGATGACGATGGTTTTGTTGACATGATAGAATTTGTTGGGACCATTGAAGAACATGATGACGAAGAAGTCGATCAAGCAGCCTCATTATCCGACAAGAAGGAATTTCCAACAAAGTGGCAGAGACGCATGATGTCTAAAAAGTGGAAAGATGTTGTGTGGCCATTAGTTCATTCTGCGTTTGTTTTCTTCATCATTTTGTGGGTAGTTAATGCGACATTGGCACCATTTGTCGATGGCACAGGGGGTATAGTAGAAATGGATTCTGAATTTGGTGCCACAACTACCGCTGATGGAACTACCTACTTCGATGGTGATGCCTACCCATGTGACGAGAGTATACAAATTGAGGGTTGTAAGAATTCATTAGCGCCACTTGCGGCAGCCGGAGGGGAAATATCTATGCCGGCAGGATTTTACTGGGATGGTATTTTATTCATAATCCTAGGGACTATGGGTTTGATGGGTAGTTTGTTTTTGCAACTTTCCGTAGTTCCAGGATGGAGGGCTCGCGCTCGTGCTATGAAGGAGAACTCAAGTGACAGAAGCGAAGTTAAAACGGCAATAGCTGGTGAAAATGAGTCGAAGGAAGAAGAAGTAGAAGACGGTAAAGATGATGAGGCAATTGATTCAGTCGAAGAAACCGACATCCTCGATGATGAGAACTCTGAAGAAGAAGAAGAAGAAGAAGAGGAAGAGGAAGAAGATGATATCGATATTGGATCTTACATTGGATTGGTATTAGAGGATGAAGAAGTGTTCGGTACAATCATCGAGTTTGATGATGAAGAGGGTTTAGTAACTATAGAAGAAGATGGCACAGGTGACTTGGTTACTGGCTACCAAGATGATATGTTCCTAGATGATTAAAATGTCAAAAGATAGTTTGAGATTATTCGCCGGTAAAGCCATTTGTCCGTCATGTGGATGTATAGATAATATTGGATCTTTTAGATGCGTTGGATGTGGCGCATTCCATTCTACTGCGCACTTGGTTGATAGAGAAGTACTTCCTGCAGAACAGCGTGAAGTAATAGAACAGATAGTGAACCCTATGGCATATTCAATAGGGCCAAATCAGAAAATCATTGAAGAATCATTTGAACAAACAGAAGACGTAAAATCTTGGGACGGAGGTTCAACAGACTTTTCATTTGTCGATGATGGAGATTTGGCATCAGTAAAATCCACAGATAATAACATCCCAAAACCAGAAGAGTTATGATTAGTAATTAAATGTGTTTGAGAAAGCATATAATATAATTGCTCACATATGGTTTAATAATCTGTTTTCATTGGTGGGCTCGGAGAGAATTGAACTCTCGATCTTCGCCATGTCAAGGCGACGTCATAACCCCTAGACCACGAGCCCGCAAGCAAACCGAACAAACCGGTGTATTAAATCGCATCGGTTTAATTTCAGCTGACAATTTTAGAAATCTTCCCCGTACACCCTTCTTTTGAGCATGTACCAGCCATCCTAGTGCGGCCATTGGACATCTTGATTAATTCCCCATTGCTTATTGGGCCATAATTTTTACATTTCAAACAAAAACCAGATACTTCAGACATTCGACTCAACATTCCCTGTTAGTGAATAACTATCAATTATTCCATTAAGAATCTCAATCGGTTGTGAATTTGCCATAATTACCTTTTTTCCGCCACAAGTGGGGGGGTAAATGGTTAGAAAAGCATATTTTGGAACTTCTTAATTCTAGTCAGGCTAACTAAACAGGTTACTGCGCCCGATTGGTGGTGATTTCATAGGTCCTTTAGAATTAACATATTTGGCAAATGTCGTATAACATTGATTATACGACGCTACGCGCATGGCTATTTTGACATATTTAGCGAATCGGGGGTTACTTCAAACAAACCAAGTAAAGGAGGGCCAGCTAAACACGACTCTAGACCACCATCTTTAGGATCAAGTGTGTTATCTACAGTTTTCTTCACCATATGAAATGACTCTAAGTTTTCATAAACAGTCTGTATGAGAAATAAGAATTCGTCACTACTAGATTTTCCATACCAGGAATTGATGCATCCGTCCTGTCGCTTAGCCAATTCGATTCTAGATTTCACCATTCTTTCAAACCTAGCTTCTTTACCTTCTTTTGCTTGACATACTACTGTTTCTATATAATACATGAAAATCACATAATTTGTTTTAATAAAGTATTTGCGTTTTTTATTTTCCAGCCAGTAATTAGTTAATATTCATAGTTATTGTATTGGCCATTGAGTATGTTGGCGGAAATTGGCGAGTGTCCAGGAGTCAAACACCAAGACTCCCAATGTTTTGAATTTAGAATATTCAAGTTGGCTACTGCTCCTTTAGCAATAACTCCATGCCGCATGCCTGTTGGATGTGGAGTAGTAAATGAAGGATTAATTGTTGAAGCTACTAGTGCTGCTAATGGATCAACTCCGCATCTCTGTACTATACAAGAAGCGACAAATGGCATACTTAAAATTTGATTATTTGGATTAAAGTCTGTAGCGATTGTCCATAAGTGGTTATTTTCAATCATTGAATTGAAATCAGGCCAATCTGAGCCCATTGAATAAGGTGTGCCTGGTAAGAATCCTGTGCTAACTTCTGCTTTAGTCATTTTATCACGATTTTCTTCACTAGTGTAATGTGCATGGTCGGCGGTATCTACTCGGAGTTTAGCTGCTAATTCCCCGCCACCTCCATCAGAAAATTCGTCGATATGCATCCTTAAATTCATGCCATGAGATTTTGCTGCTTTGAGTATCTGTTCTGACTCATCGATACCAAACCAACCAGGTTCGCAAAAAACATCAGCAGAACGGGCTAATTTTGCTTCTGCCACATGTGGCAACTGCTGTATGATTATTTCTTCTGTGTAACTATCTAGCGTATGATTATCCGGTATGGCATGCGCTCCCAACCAGGTAGAATCGACGGATGGAGTGACATTATCATCCCGTAACTGCTTAGCGACCCTTAGCAATTTCATCTCTGTCTTAGTATCCAAACCATACCCAGATTTTGTTTCAATATGGGTAGTTCCATTCTTTAATGCATGCATCATTCTTTGTTTGGCGATAGCGTATAAATCGGCTTCACTTAGTGATCTTGTTGAGTTAACCGTAGAGACTATACCTCCACCCATATTTGCGATGTCAGAATATGTATTTCCCTGTTGCTTCCACCTTACTTCACGAGAGCGATCTCCACCCCAAACCATATGGGTGTGGGAATCGATTATTCCAGGTATTATCGCCTTTCCATAAACATCTATGATATTTACTTCATTGGAATCGTGAGATTGGTAATCGTCAAGAATCTCCAGTGAATTACCGATATCCTTTATTTGCGAATCTTCTATAACAATTGCCTCTCCCTTTGCAATTATCCATTTATCATCTAACATATCTTGGCCAGTTATAGGAACGTTAGAATCGACATGAACTATTGGTCCACAATTGATTAGAACGGTGCTCATAAAACACTCCAGTAGGTGAGGGTTCAAGAATAATGGCTTGGTAGCAAGTAATGAGGAGAACGCATGTGGACACTAGGAATAGAATCGACCGCACACACATTGTCGTTTGGTTTAGTGGATGAAAATGGGATTCCATTCCCGTCCTCATCAGCCACAATTAGGCCTGAAAAGGGGGGCATCCACCCAAGAGAAGCTGCAGATCACCACAAAGAGTGTGCCGCTGACCTGCTTAAAAATCTCTTAGATAACAATCAATTATCAGCCGAAGATATTTCCGCTGTCTCATATTCTCAAGGACCTGGTTTAGGCCCATGTCTCCGCATTGGTGCCGCTATTGCTAGGGGATTGTCGGCCAAATTGAATACTCCATTAATTGGAGTAAATCATTGTGTTGCTCACATTGAAATTGGACGTCAACAATGTGGATGTGACGATCCAGTCCTCCTTTATGTCTCCGGGGGTAATACCCAAGTCATTGCTAAATTGGAAGGAAAGTACCGAGTATTAGGTGAAACACTCGATATCGGAATAGGTAACATGCTAGACAAGTTTGCTCGTGCTCAAGGGATACCATTCCCAGGCGGCCCGGTGATAGAAAAACTAGCAGCGAATTGGTTAGCAGAACATCCTGATTGCAACATGGATGGTTTAGAATTACCATATGCTGTGCGTGGCATGGATTTAGCATTCTCAGGAGTTCTTACTGCTGCATTACGCCTAGTAGAAAATGGTAAACCATTAGAAGCGGTATGCTGGAGTCTACAAGAACATGTATTTTCAGCTTGCGTAGAAGTAGCGGAAAGAGCACTGGCCCATACTGGTAAGTCGGAATTGTTACTTGGTGGCGGAGTTGCATGCAATAATAGATTGCGGACAATGTGTAATTTAATGTGCATTGAGAGAGAATCATTTTCCTACGCCCCACCTAAAATGTACTGCATCGATAATGGTACGATGATTGCTATGTTAGGATGGCTAGAACTAGGCGCTGGAAGAATTACTGAGTTTGAAGCAAGTGCTATTGATCAATATCTTCGCACTGACCAGACGCCAATTATTTGGGCATAGTCGTAGCCAATGGTTTTAAGAGGCTTATTGTGAGGCCAATATGAGGGAAATCCAATGAATGGTCGTAACAGGCGTAGAAAGGATGTCCCGTTTAACCCATTTGCACCTAATGCTGTTGCTGAGAGGAACCGGCGCCAAGCAGAACGGGCAAAAGAGAAAAGAAGACAGGATGCTCAAAATAGCGCTGGTACAGCAAGTCCAGCTGATAATGACAATACGTCTAACAAATCTTTAGAGGAATTAAGGAAAAAAGCCCAACAAAAATTAGGGGTAGAAGAAACAAAAGCGTCTACAGAGTCAGTCGTTACTGAAATATTGGTCGAGCCAGTAGAACAAGAGCCGGTTAAGGAAGAGGTTATTTTACCGCCCGAACCTGTACACTCGCCAAAGGCAGATGAAAAAACCGAACAAGAGATAATTCCTATCATAACACAAAGCTCTGAAGAAGATTCAGTTCCAAAAACTCAAAAACCATCTAGGGATGAAAGGTTAGCCGAATTAAAGCGCAAATCACAACAATCAAAAGATAACGCAAAGGCTAGGAAAACTAAACCGCAAACAGAAATCACTAGTCCTAAAACTGAACTTACTCCAGGAACTGAGTCTATTTTGGTTGCTGCGACTAGTGATACTAATGGTAAACCTAGCAAATCTAACATCGATGATAACAACATCAACGTTTTCAAAACGATCCAATCAGTGGATAGGAATTCTGCTGGTATATCTGTGAAAAAGCGTAAGAATCGCCGAATTGATAAGAAAGGTGGCGGAAGACAACGTATGGAAAAGAAACTAAGTAAACACAAGATACTTGAGTTCAAATATGTTGCAAGAGAGATTCTTGACAACCCCGATGTACCTGAAGAGCACAGATCCAATGTTCTAGGTCAAATTATTGCCAAAGGGGAAAGAATCAGCATAGAAGCAGCTCTTGAATTCATCGATCAGAAGAACTTAGAACTTATCCTTACCGACGAAATATCTGATAAATTGAAGAGTGAAATTAGAAGTATTTCCACAAGGAGATGAAATGAATGAAGATAGAAGAGAACACCATAGCAAGCGTACATTATACAGGAACATTACCAGAGTCTGGTGAAATGTTCGATTCAAGTGAAGGTAGAGAACCCCTTACTTTTCTTGTCGGTCATGGACAAATGATACCTGGCTTTGAAGCAGCAATGATTGGCGCTAAAGTTGGAGACAAGAAGACATTTACACTTTCTCCAGAAAAGGCATATGGGGAGAGAGACGATGCAGCTATTTTACAAATACCTAGATCCCAATTTGCTCAATTAGAAGAACAAACCAAACTAGAAATTGGGTTCCAATTAGTCGCTCAAATGCCTCATGGACCATCACCATTTACCGTGACTGAACTAACTGAGGAAATGGTAACTGCAGATTTTAATCATGCTCTAGCTGGTAAAGAATTAACATTCTCTGTTGAAGTCATTGACATAAGAAAAGCTTCAGAAGAAGAAGTAGCGCACGGCCACATACACCCAGCAGAACAACCTGAAACCGAACAGAAATCTGGTGGATGCGGTAACGACGGTTGCTGCTAATTACAGTAGTGTTGATGTATCTCCATTACATGGATAAAACATGGCAGGCCAAAGGAAGGACGACTGGAAAACCCTCTCTGGCTTAGACATCCCACATCAAATTGGTCCAAAAAGTGCTGAATCTGCGGGCCAGGCACCCTATACAAGAGGAATCCACGACACAATGTATCGGTCTAGATTATGGACTATGCGACAATATGCCGGATTTTCCAGTGCTAAAGAAACCAATGAACGATTTAAGTTATTACTCGATAGAGGCCAAAAGGGTTTGTCAGTGGCATTTGACCTTCCTACACAACTAGGTCTTGACGCCGATGATGAATTGTCACTGGGAGAGGTTGGTAAGGTCGGTGTTTCAATCTCAACATTAGATGATATGAGAGACCTTTTTTCCGGTATACCATTAGATAAGGTAAGTACATCTATGACCATTAATGCCCCGGCAATAATCTTACTAGCGATGTATCTTATTGTAGCAGAAGAACAAGGCGTTAATCCTAATCAAGTAATGGGGACGATACAAAATGATATTCTGAAGGAGTATATGGCGAGAGGAACCTACGTGTTTCCTCCAGATGAAAGTATGCGCTTGATCACAGATATTTTCTCTTACTGTGCTAAGGAAGTTCCGCTTTGGAACACAATATCGATTTCGGGATACCATATAAGAGAAGCAGGATGCACTGCTGTTCAGGAAGTAGCCTTTACTTTGGCCAGCGCATTAAATTACATTGATTCTGCCTTGGAGCAAGGTCTTGAAATAGACGATTTTGGACCTAGATTATCTTTCTTTTTTAATTGCCATAATGATTTTTTTGAAGAAGCGGCAAAATTCCGGGCTGCTAGAAGATTATGGCACGATTTAGTCGATGAACGATACTCACCAAGTAACCCAAAGTCGAAAAAACTAAGATTCCATACTCAAGTAGCCGGAGTTAGTTTAACTGCACAACAACCATTGAACAACATATCGCGAGTAACTATTCAAGCATTAGCAGCCGTATGTGGAGGGACTCAAAGCCTCCACACCAATTCGTATGACGAGGCTATTGGCCTGCCTACTGAAGAGAGTGCTACAATAGCATTGAGGACACAACAAATAATTGCTGAAGAAAGTGGCGCTGCCGATGTAGTAGATCCACTTGGCGGCTCTTATTACGTTGAGAGTCTTACCGATAAAATATACGAGTCAGCATTGGAGTTGATTAAGGAAATCGACGCTAAAGGTGGGGCTATGTCTGCTATCAAGGATGGATGGCAACAAAGACAAATTCACAACTCCGCATATACACACTTGCAAGATGTTGAATCAGGCAAGAGGAAGATCGTTGGAGTAAACTATGCTAAAATGGATAATGAACCACCAATATCTGCTATGAACCTTGCAGGTAATTTAGGAGAAATACAGTCGGAGAAGTTGGCCAAGTGGCGAACTAACCGGGACCAAGAAAAGGTAAATTTCTCTATTCGAGAAATAAAATCTGCTGCGGTTAGTGGTGGTAATTTATTTCCAATAATTATTGATGCCATTAGAAATAAATGCACTCTGGGTGAAATAATGAACGCTTTGAAAGATGAATTTGGAACTTGGATGGCACCCAGTGGTTTTTAGGTGGTTTTATGGTTAAAATAAGGTTAGATCATATCGGAATAGCAGTAAATGATTTAGATGAAGGGCAACTTTTTTGGAAATTATTAGGCATGATTCCTGAACTGGAAGATGAACATGTAAAAGACCAAGGAGTCATAACTAGATTCATCCCCATCTCTTCAGAAAAGCAGCAAAAACCTGCAATGATTGAATTACTTTATCCAACAGGAAAAGATACCCCCATTGGAAGGTTTATTGATAAGAGAGGGACTGGAATCCAACAAATTTGTTTTCAAGTTGATAATCTCGAATCGATGATTGCCCATCTGCTTGATAATGACATAACCATGATAGATAAAGAGCCAAGAATCGGTTCAAAAAATTGTCTGATTGCCTTTGTCCATCCTAAATCAACAGGTGGAGTTCTAGTGGAGTTATCGCAAAAGAATTAACGCAATTATCATAATCTATCTCAGTAAATAGAAAACCATGCGAACCTGTGTTGACCAACTAATGGCCCTTTCACATATTGATGGACCGAGATTAAAATTGGAAGCTGAGTTCATCAGTAAAAGATTAGAATCACTCAAGTATAATGGTAAAATAAGTAATGACGCATTTCTTGATGCAGGGTCTATTCAAGGAGCATTTGAAATGATTGCTAATTTAATTGACATGGGTGTTTCTCAGAATGAAATATTTTCTCAAATTAATCAACAACTAGAAAGGGCAAGGAAACTGGAAACTAAATACCCTGGTCTGAATCTTGCAATTGAGTCTGGAAGGGCTAGTTGAGCAATATGGCACATGAGTCCCTGCTAACTGTGTCAAATGTTTTCAAGAACTTTGGCGATGTTATTGCTCTTGACGGTGTTTCACTTGAGATTAATTCTGGTGAAATAGTCGGACTTGTCGGTAGCAATGGCGCCGGGAAAACCACCCTGCTACGGTTAATGTCTGGCGTATATCGTCCCTCTAGAGGTTCTGTTACGCTTGCTGATGGAAATCAAGTCCACAATATGAGAAGTACGTTAGGAGTTGTCCCCGAATCAACTGGTTTGTACTCTAGGCTAACTGCCTGGGAGAATATTAGGTACCACAGTAGATTGTATGGGGTATCAGATGAAACATCATGGAAAAGAACGTTGAAATTTGCTGAGAGCTTAGAAATGGAGGATAATTTATCAAGGTATACTCGAGGTTTCTCTAGGGGAATGCGCCAAAAAACTGCACTATTGCGTGCATTGGCTCATGGGCCTAAAGTTCTACTTTTAGATGAGCCGACAGCAGGATTGGATATCACCAGTGCTCGCACAGTAAGATCATTGGTAAAACAAGTACGTAATGAAGGAGGTACCGTAATTTATTCAACCCATCAGTTGTATGAGGCTCAGCAAGTTTGTGATAGAATTATAATAATCCACAATGGAGTGATAAAAGCTGACGGCTCTCCACAAGAATTAATGTCAATAACCGAATGTAATTCATTAGAAGAAGCTTATGTCAACCTAACTCAAGAAAAGGCTAGGATGAGGTTTGAAGACAAAAAATCAGATGGTAGCTTGGGTAAATTATGGAATAAATTATTCAAGCCTAAATTGCCGCATAAAATTGAAGTGATGGGAGTTGATGAAGATGAGTAATTCCTTTCACCGAGTCAAAACCATAGCAAAAAAAGAAGTTATTGAGTTTGTCAGAGACTGGAGAACTATAGTAGCGATAATTATCATACCCATACTAATGTTCCCTGTACTGTTCATTGTATTTCCAATTTTGTTAGAGTCAGAAGCAGCTGAATTAGATTCGCGTATCATTGAAATTGAAGTTCAAGGGGATCAATTTCCCGACCAATTGGTTCAACAATTTAATTATTCTACTACTGAAATTACCTTTGCTAATGTCACGTTTAATGAATCCTTATCAATCCCTGGAGATGATTTTAACAGGGTAAGAAATATGGAAATAGATGCCGTGTTGCGATTAAACCAGACAGAAGATATTTGGTATTATTCGATAATATATTTGTCTACTTCTGAAGGATCAACCGAAGCGAGAAGTCGGATTGTGGATTCCTTGATTAATTGGGAAGCGAACCTAACCGAAGTAAAAATATTGGAGGGTGGTCTAGATGTTGAATCTACCTTAGACCCGCTAAGATACGACGGGGATATATCACAATCAGACGTTGCTACTGAAGGCGAACAGGCTGGTTTAATATTATCACTTTTCATTCCATTGGTTCTAGCCATTTGGACATTTTCTAGTGCCATACAGCCTTCAATTGATATGACTGCAGGGGAACGAGAGCGTGGAACATTGGAGGCATTGTTAGGACTGCCATGTACACGAAATGAGTTGTTAATGGGTAAATGGCTCGGGGTCGCATCGATTACTGGTGTAGGAGTTATGCTTCAGATAGTCGGATTGTTATTTGCTATCGGATATTTGGCCACATCAGACTTTATTGGCATTCCAGATTTGTCATTCGAAGCTATTATCTTAATTATTGCTTCAATCATGTTATTTGCCATCATGGTTGTTGCCTTAGAATTAGCCCTAGCTATGCGCTCTCACAGTGTTAAAGAAGCGGGTTCAATCCTTGGCCCTGCAATCATATTGATAATCTTCCCCGCATTGTTTACTCAAGTCATAAATTTAGACGGAATCGAATCCTTTTGGTTTTCTATTCCTGTGATTAATGTTCTATTAGCGCTAAGGGAACTATTACTTGATAGAGTGATAGTAGAGCATGTGTTGATCTGGTCAACAACATCCGTATTGTATGCTGTACTGGCTGCTTTGTATGCTGCAAAGCAGTTTAAGAGAGAAGATATTGTGACAACTTTGTCATGAGAATGCGACAAGTGCATCTCTAACAATGTCAATAATCAAATCAATTTCTTCTGAGGTAATTCTGAAATGGGGCGTGAACCGCAAAGCGTTGTGGCCGCCGTGGATAACTCCTAATCCTCTTCTTCTGCACCATGGTTCTACTGCATCAAAACCTACGACTGGGAATTTGCTGGGTTCTAATTCTGCACTAAGTAATAGTCCAGTTCCTTGAACTTTGGTGATTGTACCAGGTAATTCATCTGCCAATATTTTTAATTTGTCAACGAATTCCTTGCCTCTATCTTTGATGTTTTGTCTTAATTCTGGAGTAATTTGTCCTAGTACTGCTACAGCAGTTTCAAGCGCTCTGGGATTAGTAGTCATGGTATTGCCGTAAATTCCCACGACATACATGGAAGCAGACCTTTCGTTCATCCCTAATACTGAAAGTGGATATTGTCCAGCATTAATCGCTTTGGACCAAGTTTCTAAATCAGGAACTTCGGCGTCTTGAAATCCATCATAGTCAATAACTGATAGGCAACCCTGGCCGCGTATTCCTGCTTGGATCGAATCTACTAGTAACATCGAGTCATGCTGGTTGGTTAGTCTCCTTGCAGTGTCGTAAAATTCACGAGAGACGCACAAACCTGGATTTCCTTCACCTTGAATAGGCTCAATTGCCACTAATTCGATAAAGAATTTCTCATCAATTGAACGCTGAAATATTGCTTCAAGAGCCTTTGAATCGTTGGCTGGCACTAGTATTAGATTATCGCGATTTTGGAAGGTTGCAAGATTCTTATCGTAACCATTTTTACATGAATGCGAAATTTGTGCAGGTCGATCTGTACGTCCATGAAAACTGCGCTCTACTGAAACCATTTTAATGGGATACCCTTCATATTTACCACCTGTTCCAGTATGATTATTTGCGTTGATATCAGCAATTCTTAGCGCCACCGTCATGGATTCAGAACCGCTGTTCATGCAGATAAATTTGGCAAACGGACAGTGGCCTCTAGTGTGGCCCAATTCTGCTTTCAATGATTCTGCCAATCTACTATGGCTAAATGATGGAGTCATTACATTAGCCATTACCCAATTTTGGGACATTGCGTTAATGACAGCTGATGGACCATGTCCAGCACCTAACATACCATAACCGCCGTTGTCATGTATTACTGCGCCGTGAGATGATATTATCCAAGGTCCTCTGGCTGCAAGAGCGACATATGGATTGACTGTTGCTGGCGCATAGAAGTTTACATAGTCTGCTTGTAGTGATTCAACTAAAGATTGTTCATCTTGTTGCATGATTTCGGCTCCAAGACGGTTATTCAGGTCATTGTGCATAGACAGTGCTTCATGGATTGCATCTAGTAGATTAGAGTCCAAATTACAAAACTGCATTATATGGGAGTCTGATAGACCAACGGTATCCATTTTACCAGAATTATTCCTGATTGTATGTAGCAAATTAAGCGCCTCTTCCGCCTTACTGATAGCCTTCATCATCCCTACTGCATTCGTGGCGCTTCTTCAACATTCGCTATTATTTTCCCAAAAATATACAATAAATTCACACTAGTATTCTTCTAGTATTCTCATAGTAATACTTATACAGCAGTCAAATTTAGGCAAGTCATGCCTAAAATCTCACTTGACATGCCAGCTGAAGTCCTCAATGACTTGAAACGCCATGTTGGAGATGAAAAGAAATTCATTAGTGTGGCCGACGCTGTCAGAAGTGCTTGTAGAAAGTTGCTTGACCAGTTGGATGAAATTGATTTGCGAAATGGGAGAGTGTGACTATGAAAACAACTAGAGATGAAGCAATATTGGCTGTTAAGACGCTACTGGGTTACCTCGAGGATGATGTCGAGCGGGAAGGTTTGTTCAATACTCCCACTAGAGTTATCGATTCATGGTTAGAAATATTTGCTGGTTATGAAATGAGTCCAGAGGAAATTCTTAGCTCGACTTTCAATGGTGAGGGTTATGATGGTATTGTTTTGCTAAAGGACATTGAATTTCATTCAACATGTGAGCATCATTTACAACCCTTCAACGGAAAAGCCCATGTGGCTTACATACCGGTAGATCGCATCGTAGGGATATCTAAACTATCAAGAATCGTAGAATTACACGCTCGTAGGTTACAAAATCAAGAGCGTATCACTAAAAGCATCGCGGATGACTTAGAAACCCATCTAAAACCTCTTGGATGTGCCGTAATAATTGAAGCAGCGCATGGTTGTATGAGATGTCGCGGGGTAAAGCAACAGAATGCTATTATGACTACATCAGCAATGAAAGGGGTATTTTTTGACAATCCAGAGGCCAGGCAAGAGTTATTTCAACTGATTAAAAATTAAGGTGATTAAAATGTTAGATTGTGGCATAGCAGGGGGTAAAACATTAGATGACCCCAGTGATTTGACACAAGTATACAATATAGTCGAAATATTTCATTCTGTTCAAGGTGAAGGTGCTAGAGCTGGAATTCCTCATGTATTTATTCGGTTTGGAAACTGTAACTTACGTTGCGAGTGGTGTGATACTGATTTTTTAACATTTGAGGAAATGAACTGTTTGGACATATTATCTGAAATACTCAAGTTTAATTGCAAAAACATCATTTTTACTGGGGGTGAGCCAATGATTAATGATTTATGGCCTATACAACGCCTATTAAAGAACAGAGGCTACCACATTTCGATAGAGACTAATGGTACAATATCGATACCTGATGGCTTAATTGATTGGATATGTGTGTCGCCAAAAGATCAGATATACTCAAAAGTCGAAATCAAACAACGTCATGGTGATGAATTAAAATGCGTATACTTGGGTCAAGACCTAGCTATGTATGACGAATTAATTCTGGGCTTTACCCATCTTTATCTTCAGCCATGTTATTTTGATGACAAGTCAGTCGAATGGAATGGTAAAAATTTTGCTTTAACAGAGTCAGTAGTAAAAGAAAATAGTTCTTGGCGGCTGTCGTTACAAACACACAAATGGATGGGAATAGATTGACAAAAATAGCTGTAATGGCATTTAGTGGTGGGATGGACTCAACCTCCTTACTGCTTAGGTTACTAAGAGAATCCAACAAAGTCTATACAATTGGCTTCAATTACGGTCAAAAACACATTATTGAATTGGATAGGGCACAAAAAAACATCGAATATTTACAAACATGCGGCCTCATTGTCGAACATAAAACAGTTGATTTGTCGAGCATAATGTCTATGTTTGCTGGATCACTAACATCTGGTGAAAAAATACCAGAGGGGCATTACGAACAAGAACAAATGAAATCTACTGTAGTCCCTAATCGGAATGCTATATTTGCGTCGATAATATATGGTTATGCACTTAGTAAAAGTATTGAATATTCTTGCGACGTCAGTATTTCACTCGGAGTCCATTCAGGTGACCATGCAATATATCCTGATTGCCGTCCGGAATTTTATCAAGTTCTCAATCATGCATTTTCAATTGGTAACTGGGATAGTGAAAAAATAACGCTTGATTTGCCATATATCGATGGAGATAAAATTTCCATACTCCAAGATGCATTGATTTCTTGCCAGGAACTATCTTTAGATTTTGAAACAATATTTGCTAATACTAACACGTCATATGAACCAGATGAAAACGGACGAAGTTCGGGTAAAACAGGCTCAGACATTGAACGTATACTTGCATTCCATGCTATTGGGCGAGAAGATCCGGTAGAATATCAGGATACATGGGCTGACACCCTAGCACATGCATTGAAAATCGAAGCAGAATATCGTGACAAAATGTATCGCGAAAAATTAACCGAATTGCAATACCAAGTGACAAGAAATTCGGCTACAGAAAGAGCATTTACTGGAATATATGACAAACACTTTGAAGCCGGAACATATTATTGTATATGCTGTAACCATCCATTATTTGAATCGACAGGAAAATACAATTCCGGATGTGGGTGGCCTGCATTTCATACAGAACATAAATCAGCAAAGATTTCGCGTATTGAAGATTATACCTACGGTATGAATCGAATCGAAGTTAGGTGTTCAAAGTGTGATGCCCACCTAGGTCATGTGTTTAATGACGGGCCAAGAGAGAACGGCGGGGAAAGATATTGCATAAATTCTGCCTCAATTGAATTTAGGGATTAGTGATAATATGGTTACTAGAATAAGAAGATACGTAGAGACTGACACTGGACATAGAGTGCCTAATCACAAGAGTAAATGCCGACACCTACACGGTCATCGATACAGATTTGAAGCTGAGATTGAGGGTGATGTAGTTTCGGTAAAAGGGGTCTCGGATGAAGGTATGTTGATGGATTTTTCAGATGTTAGCCACATTCTTACTGAAAAAATACACGATGTTGTTGATCATGCATTTGTAGTATATCAAGGAGATAAGCAAGCCATAGATGCGCTGGAAATAATGAATGACGACCACCGAACAGTTGTTGTTGATTTTATTCCAACAGCGGAAAATTTAGCAAAGTGGGCTTTTGAACAAGTAGAGCCTCATATTCAATCAGTCTATGGAAACAAATTAAGATTAGTCGCAATGCATGTAAGAGAAACTCCAAAGTCTACTGCATCGTGGATTAAATAGAAACTATTCAATTCTTCTTCGCCGGCTGTTTATCCATTCTGCGTCGTTATTATTTTTTTGCAGTGCTGTAGTGGCGTCAATTAAACCACCAATGATTCTTGTTACTTCATCGTTGGTTGGTGATGACATCATTATCATTCGTACAAGAGAATTATTCATACTATCTTTTCTCTCTTGATTCCCCGGCATAGCTGCAGAAAATTGGCTAACTGCAGTCAATAATGTACCTCTTAATTCAGGGTTTAATTCCCTTGTTAGAGGAACTATATCTGGCAAACCAAAATCACTACCTTGGCTATCCTTCACCCTATCAGAATGTATCTGGTACAGAAAAGCATTCACTGAATGAGAGAGATTCGCGATTGGATAGCCTTCCCATGTTGGCAGCGTCGTCAAAAAATCACAGTCATGTAATTGTTCAGTGGATAGGCCAGTCCCTTCTCCACCAAACACTAGGGCAATCTTTCCATTGATTCCGCTAAATCTAGTAGATAATTCCCAAGGGTAGCAAAAATGTCTAAACGAAGTTTTACTGCCAACTTCCCTCTTCCCTGAAGTACCAACAACAAGTGAACAATCTTTTACTGCTTCTTGAAAGTTAGAAAATGTCTGTAACTCATCTAGCATAGAACCTGCATGTTTTGCCCTGTTGCGGGCTTCTTCGTCTAATGGATCACACTTTGGCGTTACTAAACGGAGTTTAGAGAACCCGTAATTTAACATCGTACGGCATATTGCACCCAAGTTACCTGGATGAGAAGTATTAACACAAATAATTATCAACTCAAAGGTAGATGAAGGGAGCGGTATTGATTTCCTATCTCCCATGACTTTCACCCTTGATAAAACTCCATAATCCATCGTGGATCACATGGTTGATAAATAAAGAAGAGGAATCCACCAGATTCCCGATCTTGCATAACAATTGAGCGTTTTTTTATTGAGTGCTTGTGTTTTAAAAATAGAATTAACTCTTCTAATTCGTTTTTATCCTCTGAGTGGATACTGACTGGTTGTCTATCCCAATCAATGCGCACAGGCATTAAAAAGCCTCAATCAACTCTTCTTTGTCGGTATCTTGTGACATAACCAGCAATCCAGTTACGTAATTTTTTGGAACTAACATCGGTTAGTTGAGATACCATTATTTTGTTATGGTCAAAGTCTTCGGTGAATTTATCCCCATGTTGTCTGACTAATGCAATTGCTCTTATTTTTATGAAACTCGGTCTAATATTTCCCATTATTATCACTCCTCAAACAATTTTACTTCGATTGGAATATCTGGCTCATCGTGTCTGATGACTTGAAGTCTTACTTTTCTAGGTGGATTTTCTATACCCCTAGACCAAATATGTTCGTTGACAGATGGGTCAATCCATACTTCTTCATCTTCCTTCACCCTAAGATGTTGGATTACATGATCTTTGATTATTTGCATAGCTCTTGGTGCTCTTTTGAAACGAGTAATACTCCACGCTTTTCTCAAGGGCACAATTAGTTCTGATTCGTTAGGTCTTGCCATATCATTCACCTCTGCAATTTACTGCGTCTCCAATGGTGTCTTTTAGGATGTGACACAGTGTTTCGGTCGGTCTTTAGCATGACCCATACAGGGACACGGCGGTTTTGCTTGGTAGCCTTCATCAGGCGTATTTTTTTTGCTGCTGGTTTATTTCTGGACATATCGAGCACCTTCTCAGATTCTTCGGATGGACGCATTATTGCGGCTCTTGGATTGCATTTTCATTAAGATAGATTTTAGTATTTCATCATTCATTGGAGGGGTGAATTGATTGTTTTCGTGCATTGATAACACCACCTTCTTGATTGACTCAGCTCGTTCAGGGGTTGCTAGAGCAATTCTAGCAATTCTTGATCTTGCTTCGCTGGTGAGTAGATGTTTCATGGCATTATTGACAGACTGGGTTTCTAATTGCTGTCTTTGAGTTTCCATTTCAGCATCGGCTTGTACCTTGGCTTGTTCTTCAAATTGTTGTTGTAAGGCTATTCTTCTCTGTTCACGAAGAGCGGACAATTCGTCGCTTCCGTTTGCAGACATGATAGACAAACTCCCACTTCCTCAATATTTAGCTAAGCCAGGATACATTTCGTTGGCTGCGTCGCGGCATGAATGGGCTACTTCATCCAACAACTTTTGCCCAGCCGAAGTTAGTCTGCGGCCAGAGTATAACTGTTGTTTGCCATCTTCTGTATCGACTTCTCTAGTTGCTACCATTTCAACAAGACCGGCTACTTCTAATTGTTGTAAAGCAGTTCTAATAATGTGTCTAGAAGCAACACCAGGAGTGTTTGGGCCAGCGCCATTGTTCATGACAGTACCATAGGTTTGAGCAAGTGTAGTTACGCCAACAGGTCCTTGTTTTGCGACCTTCCTTAGCAATGATGCGGCTCGGATAGTCCACCAGTTTTCTTGGGTAGGAGGTCTTTCACGGTCAACACCTGTCTTGACATATTCAGACCAATCTGGAGCGACTATGTCTTTAGAATCAGATAGTTTATCTGCCAATGCAGAAATCAGCATATTTGCCGGAATATCAAAATAAGTGGTCATGTAACAACACCAAGCAATTTGCCGACTTTACTCCCCTATATCAATGAAACGGGTAATAATGTGACGCCATAACTTGAAAAGGCAAAATGCAAGTGTTGATGAAGGAGGCAATATAGGAAGTTACATGCAGAAGGCTTTAGCCCAAAATCCGAACTTACTTCGGACACTTTTGGGACTCTCTTTTACCTTAATATTTTTGCTAGCATATGCAGTGTATGGCGCTACTATATCCCCCTCATATTACGTATATGAAACGGACAACAATTCGACAATTGATGACCAATCTGAACCAACTAAACTGTATGATGATGAAGCCAATGAAACAACATGGCGCTGGACATTGAGTGCTGAAGGTGACAATCTCACATGGGTTAATTTAACCGCAACAGAATTGTCTAGACAATCGACGATCAGATTGATTAACTCCGCAGGCCTGTATAGCCATAGTAAACTTGGAGACCCAAATGCAGAGGATTTTGCCTGCGAAGAAAAGTGTTACCAAAATAGTACACACGAAGCAGTCAGCCAAGATGGCGAAGACGTCACTATCATTTCGATGACCACTACTGATCCTGGCAGACGTAATAATGGCACCGTGTATGCCAAGTCTTTGAGTTCCGCTGAAGACAAAGCAAGGGACATAATAGATTACTTCCACTCGCCATCTGTAATTATTGTAGAAGTTACAGAAAGTGGTAATCGTACAACTTCACCTTCTATTGTGCTTGAAACAGTTAACGAAGATTTTGATTACATTGAGGTTTTCTCTATCGATGCAGGAACTGAGTTTCTATGGGCGCTAGCAGCAGTAGTTGGTTGCTTCTCGATGATTCTCATACCTTCTTTCACAGTATATTTTGCTGCACAGGCCAAGGAAAAGAAGGCGGAATTAAAATTACAACAAGCCGAGGATGACGTAGACTTATCGATTGATAATTCTACTGAAGCCAATTAACTCATATAGATTACATACTGTGTCTAAATTGAGCCGCACATGAAAAACTCCACTGCATTAATGTTAGTGATTTTAATTTCAGCGCACGCCATACCAATTAACAATATTACTCTCCAAGAACAAGACTCATACCAAGTAAACTCAAAGGCCACAGGTGTAGACCTATCTGTTACCGACGTAGATTTTTCTTACCCTAACATTATTGATGAGCAAAAGTATCAAAAATTCTCCTCTAACTATCCTATTGCAGGTTTTAACAAACCTGAGTCATTGTTTGTTATTGATGCTGTCAAGGATGTAGAAATTGAATTAGCAATATTTCTGTCCAATAGTGGATCTTCCGATGCGTTAAACGTGGGAATTAATATTCTAGTTATTCACAACGAATATATTGATTTCAATCTTCATAATATTACCAAGACGATTGGCACGGTTAGAGCGCAGTCTGAAATCACCTCTACAGTCAAATTAATCCCCCAATATTCAGGGAATCACACCTTAGTAGTATCACCTTTTTCCAGTATATTAGATGATAATCCGAATAATGATGCGTACACAAGTACATTTACCGTGGCCAGTAAATATTACAATTGTAATGGTTTGCTATCATGGACCGTTGGCACTGGTTGGGCAGAGAATAGCGACACGTATCTTTCCGAAGCATCCGCTTGTCATTATGGAAATGGTCAATTATCAACATACTCCGCTAATGCAAACAGCGATTTAATTACTCCTATTCTAGACATGTCCGATGCTATTTCAAACCCAACAAGAACCAATGGCATCACATTCTTTCACACTGGTAGCTTAGCGAGTGGGGATTATGTAAAACTATACGCGAAAAACCAAAATAACGGTTGGGTCGAGTTACTAAGTATGACTGGTACAATAGATAATAACTTGGCAAATTGGAATACATTTTCGTTTAACCATGCCGGTGCTTTTTCACCTTTAGTACCGACAAGTTCACAATTGTTTCACACTAATTCACAATATAAATTCTCATTTTCAAGTGATTCCGTTAACGATGATATCGGTTTTTGGATGGATGACATAGTAATAGTTTACGACCAAGAAGCAAAACAATCTGAATTTGATATATCGGTTTCAGGATTATCCGTTACAAAGACTGTTCCAGGCTCTTGGGGCAAGGCTATTTTGGAGTTAACTAACAACGGCAATATTTCTGAAATTTTTACCCCATCAATGCTAAATTTGCCTGCTGAATGGCAATACTACTTTTCACATCAATCCGGAGTTAGTATCAGTGAAGATAATGGGGTATTAGTGGGGAAAGGTGAAATTAAAATCATCGAATTAAATTATCAACCGAAATCAGGTGAAGTTGCTGGCTTATTCCCGATTGGTGTCAAACTTTCAAGCGTCACCCATGGACAAGTGAGTGATACCATAAATTTGCAGTTAGAAGTAGAGCCTGATCGGATTCCTGAATTTTCTGAAAGTTCCACCTCCCCTAGATGTGCGCCTGGAAATACCTGTACTTACAGTGCCTATGTGACCAACATAGGGGGGGCTAGTGATGTTTTTGACCTATCATTAAGTTATCAAAACCTACCAATAGGATGGAGTGTTGCATTTGCATGGAATCAACCGAGTTCCATATATGTTCCACCCGGGGTCTTAACAGAAATTCTATTGACATATACCGTGGCTCAAGACGCTGTTCCAGATTCGATTGGAATTTTCCAAATACATGCTCAGTCTCAAAATGATTCATCAAGGACCGATACTTTAGATGTAACTACGACAGCAAGTATGGTGAGTGATGCATCGGTGTTTTTACAAGATCAATATCTCGAGACAAAATGGTCGGTAAATCCCGGGGAATTAGTCACCATAGGATTCGAGATTACCAATAATGCATCTGTGCAAGATATTTTTTCTACCAGTGTAGAGACAATAGGATTTAGTGATTGGAATGTGGTAGATATTGTACCAGAATTGCTATACTTAAATTCATATTCTACTGGCGCTTTTGTAGTCACATTAGAGTCTCCTGAATCTGCTCAATATGGTGATAACTGCCCAGGAGTGGTCGCTGAAATAATTTCTATACGCAGTGGTCAAAATTATCAATCCCAAACTCACGATAATTTGGAAATAAATCAAGTAAACGATGTAAGCATAAAACTCATTGATTCACCGGATTCTATAATCCCTGGAATAATAAATAATTTCAGTTTAGAAATCGAAAATTTAGGTAACGGTCCAATCGCGTCTAGTATATTTGTCGACAATATACCAAGCTCTTGGGATTGGTGGTTAGAAGATGAATCAGGACAAAGATTGATTGAAGTTCAATTATCTGAACGTTCTGAACTAGATTATCTAAAGAACATTCAATTGAAGATAGATGTGCCCGCTGGAGTCGAACCTAATAGCCAATTTACAATATCGGTCTCTATTGCAATAATTTCTAATAGTGAAGATATTAATTCCCTCAACAACGAAATAATCAAAGAGATATTTACCGGAACTGTTAGGAATATCATATTATCTACCCAAGAGTCACCAATATACACTGGTGTAGGGAACAGCACAAAGTTAGAGTCATATATTTTCAACTTAGGCAATATTGATGAAAGTGAGGTGAAAGTAAGGACTCAAATAATATCGCAAGATTATACCTCATCAATCGAATCATATTTCACAATTGGAACAATTGGAATTACCTACGATTTGGATATTTTTCACACCATTACCCTAGAAAAGAACTCTTCTAGGAAACTAGGACTCGATATCGTAATGCCTAATGATATCCCAATGGGTGCGACAATTTCCATATTATTTGAGATTCAATACCTTGATAATGGAATTATCACAAAATCCCAGAATGTGGATTTGATAGTAAACCATGTTAGGAAGTTCACCACTGTATATGGGCATTCAGGTAATTCATCAATGGATGATTATGGCAAACTATGGATAAACAATACTATTGAATCTACCTCAAATGAGATTCTAACTATCGGATTTAGCACACCTACCGATTGGAATTTACTTTGTCAATCAACCTTAGTCAATGATAGCGGAGTCACTGTTCAGTCACCCTTTGTTGCCTCAGTAATACGAACCTCTTCGGTATATTGTGAGGTGTTAAATGATGGGATGACCATTGAAGGAGAACTCACAATCTCTGTCAGTGATTCAAATGGTAAACTGATTGGTCAAAAGTCGATTTCTTACACATTCCAAGACAAAACATCTGATTCCACCTCGATATCGGTCACGATGATCGGTGGAATTAGCCTTTTGGTATTGGTACTAATTGTGTTGTTAATGTTCGCAATTAGAAGATTTACTAATGATGAACTAGATAATTCCGAATCAAAACCGATAAATGGACCACCAATTTCAGGACCACCGATTTCAAATCAAATTAGTCAACAAACTACATCAGTAGTAGTAATTGAGGAGACATCACCCCCTCTGCCTGAAAATGGTTTGCCTCAAGATTGGACTATGGAACAATGGAAATATTATGGGCAACAATATTTAGAAATGACCAAGAGGCAATGATGTGGCTGAGTATCCTGCGCTGTGGTATACCTTATGGTTCATCATTGCAGTATTTGGGGTAATTACCTGGTATTTGAGAAATTTTACCAATAAAGTGGAAATGACAAAACTTTCTGCATACATTGGAGTTATTGCTATGAGTACTATGTTAGTGTGGACTTTGATAGATTTTTAAGGTGATTGTATGGCAATACATGGAGTAGACAAACATGAATATTCGGGGTTATATCCTTGCAGATTACCTGTTTGGTGGGGTTTTTATGGCAAGGTTGGCCTTCGCCCGAGATTAGATGGAATAAGTGGTAAAGCCGTAGTCTTAAGAATCGAAAAAAGGTTCAATCGAATTGAGAAAGTTATGGCAAAATTGTTTAGAGCACCTAAGGAAGTTAGGCGGCCACTAGATGTCAAAAATAGTATGTTATGGCAATTATGTGACGGAAGTAGGAGTTTTGAAGATATTTGCACCATATTAGATTCCCTATATCACGAAGATATCTCTCCAGTAATTGATAGAACAGCTGCAGGAATAAACTTACTGAAAAGTAAAAATCTTATGACGCTATTGAGTGAAAGCTTCAACGGTAAATGGGCTATTGAACCAGGAATTACGCCAGATAATCAAACATTAAAACCGCTGGATAATGATTTGGGAATCACAACTGGTGAAGAGTAATTTAATTCGGTTCCCATACTAGCCTTACGCCAATGCCATCGCTTGATTTAGTGCAAATGGATTGTCCTCTAGACGAACTTCTTGTTGAGTCACTTTCCGTAAACCAGCTACCACCTCGGTGACAAAATATTTCTGTTTCATCAACATAAGGTAGTTGGGTAGATTTTATCGAATAATCTTTGCGATAATTGTCTTCACACCATTCAGCAACTAAGCCATACATATCATACAAATCCCAATTATTAGGTTTTTTTAGACCAACTTCTCTAGTGGATGCACCAGAGTTTCCTGCATGCCAACCATATTCATCAAGATCTCCATCGAAATTTCCAAAACTCCACTTAGTAACAGTCGTAGATTTAGCGCTGTATTCCCATTCTGCCTCGGTTGGGAGGCGCCATCTACCAAGTAGCGATAAACGTTCTACGCCAGCATGTAGTTCATTTAGTCGTTCAATGAAGTCTAAACAATCTAACCTAGAAACCTGTTCAATGGGCCTTAGTCCTGCACTCCAACCTTCTTGAAATTTCGCCGGATTATTACCCATGACAGATGCCCAGTGTACTTGAGTGACTGGCCTTTGCCCTATGAAAAATGGATTATCTATAGTTACGTTATGCACCGGTAATTCTCTAGCCAAACCATCACCAACGGAATCACCCATTTGAAAATCACCTGGCTCAATTAGAATATATGTGGCTCCAAATTCATCTTCAAAACGTGGAGTTATCAATAAACCACCCTCAAGATAATTTTTTGGAGTTTTCTAAAGTAGAAATTACCACACTGTGTAGCCGTTCTACTATTTTGGGATCTACTAATTGACCGTCTCCATCAAATGCTTCTTTGACATTTCCAATGGCTAATTGTTCAGGAACTGGCCAACCATGTATCCACCTAAGCATTATTCTCATGTGATTTAGTGTGTTAGAATTAGTTACGCCACCAAGTGTAGACATTAATCCGAATACTTTACCCGAGACATGTTTTGAAGATAGCCAATCAAAGGTGTTTTTCATAGCCCCAGACATTGTGCCATGGTATTCTGGAGATGCGACTAAAAAAGCGTCCATTTCAGTGGCGAGTTCCTGGAATTCTTTGACATTGGCATTATCCCAACAACCGTCTTCTCCGACTATTGGCAAAGGCTTGACGTCCAAATCCCAAAAATGAATTTCCGCCCCATTTTCCTTGGCAATATCCAATGCTAGATTTATTAACATTCCACACTTTGATGTAGGTCTGTATTCTCCACTTAGTCCAAGAACCTTAATCACCTTATTTGCCATGTTCCTTCGATGTTAACAGGGTTATTGAATGTAAGTGTTTGGCAGTACAAGAATAAGTAAGCCTTATGCTTTAGTGCTTAGCCCTGTGGTTTGAGGCTTATGGACCAAGACACCCCTGCAATGGAAGAAAACCCTGAGAATAGTGTCGATAATCAGGTCGATGCGTTGTTAATAATGGGCGAAGAAGCTTCTCGTAGCGGAGATTCAAAAGCGGCTTTATCTGCCTTTAATAAAGCGATTTCATTAGACCCATCTTCTGACATGGCTTGGTTCAATCGAGGGGTGCTACTAGAGGCTCAACAGGATGCCAGAGGAGCCAGACAAGCTTTCCAAATTTGTTTAGATGTAAATGCAAATCATGCACCTGCCACGGCTAATCTATGTATTTTATTGGAACGAATTGGTGACCAATCTGGCGCCTACTTAATGGCCGAAAAAGCCTTGCAATTTTACCCTGGCCATCCTTCCATCTTAGACGTTAAAAATCGTTGTGAGGGTAGTGTAAATACAAAATCATTAGAGAGTATGAAGTCTGTAGAACCAATTGAACAATATCAACAGGACGATGTCGACCAAGTAATCTCAGAAACTGGGTTAACAGATGTCAATGCACTGCTAGAAGAAGCGATATATCACGATGAAGATGAAAATCAAGAACTTGACATCCATGAATTAAGATCTGCAGCAGAAGTTGTTGTAGCTACCGATGAAATTCAAGAACGAATAGAGGTTTCCCAACCAGTGGTAGAAGCTATTCCAGATTTACCTGTGGTTCCAGTAGAGGTTGAAATTCAAGATGACATAAATCTAGATAAGTTAGTTGATGAGGCAACTGAGTCAATAAAATCAGGTGATGCTAAAAAAGCACTAGAAATATTGAAGCCATATCTCAAAGAAGAGGCAGCAAAGCATGCGCCTTCATGGTTGATAGCCGGAGGTGCCATGGCGAGATTAGACTTAGAAGATCACGCAATTTCGGCAATAGAACATGCCCAAAAATTAGACCCTTCAAATCCAAAAGGTTGGTATAATCTTGGTGCACTAAAACAAAGAAAGGGTTTGATGAAAGAAGCAGGTGTATGCTACGCTAATGCAGTTAGAGAAGATCCTAGTTACGTTAAAGCCGCCATCAAATGGGCACCACTGGCTATGGAATTGAAAGATCCTCAAGCATATTTGTCTGCAGCTACGGTAATAGTGGCAGCAGAACCAGAAAACCCAATTCGACAAGAACTGGCAACTACATTGATAGAATTAGCAGAAGGTGAATCAAGGGTTCTTGAATCACATACAGGCTTACCCCCCACCCTACCAGAAGGGCCTGAATTAGCAACTACAGCCCTTGAATTAATGGGCCCTGGCCAGACTATATTACATGCTAGAGCATATACCATGACCAACAATCACATGGAATCTGTAAAGATATGGAAAGCAATGATTCAAACCAATAGGAACGACCCTGAATTATGGCGAGGTTTGTCTAAAGCTCTGTACGCTGCAGGTGACACTAATACAGCAGAAAAATGTAGCATAAAAGCAAATGAAATTGAAGGATTAAATCAAAGTACTAATTCTAATGCCGAATTAGCACCAACACCAGAGTTAGGCCATCCTGACACTGTTGTCCAACCAAATGAGATAGCTATTGAACCAATCACACCCAATCCTGTTACAGAAGAAGCAATGTCAATGGCCAATTCGGTGCTATCTAGGCCAAATGTGGAAGCAACTCCTGTAATCCAAGAACCAAATCCAAATCCGCAGGTAGATTTAGCGAAAGCGGCATTAGAAGTGCAAAATAATTCATTGGTATCCGAAGAGTTCAGAAACCCAACCTCCAATGCAATTGCCAACCAAGACATATCGTGGTATAATCAAGGTGTTGCATTAATCGAAGCCGGAAAGTATCAAGAGGCACTATCTTGCTTTGATAGGGCGCTACCTTCGTTTTCTAATGATGATGAAATGGTAATAAGAATACTCAACGGAAGAGGAAATGCATTTTATTATTTAGAAAATTATCCGGCTTGCGTAGAGTCTTACCATCAGGCAATGCTCATCAGACCTGAGGATGTTCGCGGAAAAACACTTTACAATATGGGGACTGCTTACGCTGAAATGGAGCGTTATCAAGATTCTGTGAAGTGTTTCGAACAAGCAATACCAAGAGGCTTGAATAAGGATGAAATAAAGCGCACAAAAGACCAGATTCGCCGTTGCAATATACTAATCAAGGAACAGAAAAAGAAGAATAGGTGATGACTTTGCTAAACAGTGACGACCTAATCATAAAGTTAGGTGAAGCGGGACTAGAAGAAAAACAAGCCTTGCTCATCATAGATTTGGCCACTCAACCACCGGCAAAAGCAAGTGAAATAGGTAAAAGGTTAGGTCTATCGAGGATGGATGCTTATAATTCTCTAAAAAAATTACAAGAGAAAGGGCTTATTAAGGCAACCTTAGACAAACCTATACGATTTTTTGGGATGACCATAAATGAAGTGTTCAAACAAATAATTAGGACCAAAGAAATGGATTTAAGAAGATTAAATGAGAATTTAGATTCACTCACAAAATCAAATAATTCACCAATAATATCAGATGTAAGTATTACGGATGAAGATTCCTTTTCCGTACTAAAAGATCGCCATGCCATCCTAGCAACTGTAGAATCAATGATTGCTGAATCTGAAAAACATGTTTGGTTACTACTTGGTAGGTGGGGCATACTTCACTTACTAAGATCTGGTGCAATGGACGCGTTAACTGATTCATTAAACAGAGGCGTTGAAGTAAAACTAGTAATTTGTGTGGATGAAAAAACCATTAGGTTTTATGATCAATTAGATGATCGAATAGAAGTAAGACATCACCCTGAATTTAACCTATGTGGTGTTTTTATCGATAATGAAGTCGGCATACAATATGTCCAAACAGAGGATACGCCAACTGGCAGAGGCAAAGACGATACTGCAATATTGATGGAGTCTGACATGCTACTTTCGGCACAAAGCGAATTGCTAAAGATACAATGGAATGCTGCTCACTCATACAGCTCTGCCAAGGCTAAGATGATTGATGGAATGATGACAGAACCTCTTAAATTGACTTTAGGTGATGGTTCTTTCTACGAACGTTTCAAAGAATCCATGAAAATGGGCCTAGTTCAACCAACCAATGCAGTGCTAACTAAGGGTGGAATACCGGTTGTTGATGAGAATATTCCTCAATCCAACACCTTGTCCGCTTTAGGAATAAATACTAATCAATTATTTCAAGACGTGGGGATAAGAATTGGGCAAGAATTAGCTGTTAGATTACAACATATTGGTGATGATAAAATATTTTGGGCTAATATCAAAACAGAATGGGAAGATTTGGGTATGGGTCAAATAGAATTTGATAGTTTACCACCTAAAATAATAACTGTTAATGATGGAAATGCATGTGAAGGAAGACCCCAAGCAGGAGGTATGTTCTGCAATATGGACGAGAGCGTTATCGCAGGTATTGTTAAAGAACGACATGGTAAATCTGTTAATCTGAACAAACGCGATTGCTCGACATCTGAAGAAATGTCGTGTTGTTACGAAATTGGAATAACTGATTAAATTTTAATCTATCAGTACACAGATTGATAGATGAGTAACTATTGGGCTATACATGGATTGCGGAACTTGTGAAACTGCCGGGCCGGTTTTGGTACAACAACCAGAAGCTGTTGACGTAGAACTTACCATCACTCAAAATGCAGTTAATATGCTTGGTCAAGCATTTGGTGATGACCGTAGTATGGGCCTCCTCGTTGGAGTTCTATCTGGCGGATGCTCAGGATATATGTACGACCTACAGATTGTCGAGGAAACCGAAATTGATTGTCAAGAATTAGATATCAATGGTTTTAGAATTTTAGTTCCCAAAGCCTCAAGCCATTTACTAAACGGAATTCAAATTGACTATGAAGATAGATTGATGGGCGGCGGATTTAAGATTAATAATCCAAATGCCAGTTCTTCATGTGGCTGTGGCGAATCTTTTGCTTAGGTGTTGAAAATGCCCAGGTTGGCTTACCAAATAGCTGACCTAAATATCTGGAGAGGCAAGGATGCACTTAAATTCTTAAACGGACTATCTACTAATAAAATAGATAACATTCCACAAAATAAAGTCATATCCACTGTAGTTCTTACAGAGAAGGCGAAAATACTGGATATTCTTCATGTTTTCAATTTAAACGATATGATTATATCAATTGGTAATAGTGAGAACTCCGAAGAATTATTTTCATTCATTAAGAAAAAAATATTGCTACAAGACATCCAATTACAAAATATTTCATCGTTAAACAATGTTGATATTGTGTATGGTGATCCACCAGTTGCGGGCCATAATTCTGTACAATCAACTAATGGAATCACTGCCATTAATATTGATGGGAAATACAGCTTTGAGATTTATTCAATATCGAATGACTTTAATTTTAGTTATGAAACCCAAGAAACCTTCACTCAATGGCGAATAGAGAATTTGATTCCATGGCATGGACATGAAATAATCAATAACAAAAATCCATATCAATGTGGTCTAGGTAGTTACGTTCACGAAAATAAGGGGTGTTATGCAGGTCAAGAGATTCTAACTCGTATGAGAAGTCGTAACAAAGGAATATATCTGCTCAAACAGGTCAAAAATAACGATGTCGAGGAAAAACATGTCACTACCAAAGGTAACGATATGAGTCTTGCACTG